>Ga0302286_10000749_pt1 | contig 25515 bp, 18 predicted proteins | sample III_Fen_E2_3_FD_198765 | JGI IMG/M metagenome (GOLD analysis project Ga0302286, IMG submission 198765) | Peat permafrost microbial communities from Stordalen Mire near Abisko, Sweden - III_Fen_E2_3 | ecosystem: Environmental > Terrestrial > Soil > Wetlands > Permafrost | place: Sweden: Abisko...
AGTAAGAACTATTGAATTGGTGCACGAAAAAGATGCAACGGGAAAATCATTCTATTTCAAACTGAATGGGATACCAGTATTTATGAAGGGTGCGAATTATATCCCACTCGACAATTTCCCAAGCAGAATCACAAAAGATCGTTATGAGAAAGCAATTCAATCGGCTGTAGATGCAAACATGAATATGTTGCGAGTATGGGGCGGTGGTATTTATGAAAATGATGTTTTTTATGATTTATGCGATGAAAAAGGGATATTGATTTGGCAAGATATGATGTTTGCATGTAGCCTATATCCGGGCGATGATGCATTTTTAGATAATGTACGACATGAAATAATTGACAACGTAAAACGCTTACAAAATCATGCATCAATTGCATTGTGGTGTGGCAATAACGAAATACATACAGCCTGGAACGGTTGGGGCTGGAAACCTGAGTTTGAAAAGAAATCGCCAGAGCTTGCCCAAAAACTTTGGAACGATTACGACAAGCTTTTCAATAAGCTCATTCCTTCGGTTTTATTAAGTATCGATCCACAACGATTTTACTGGCCCTCGTCACCAATGGCATCAAAAGATATTAAAGCAGGTGACTTGAATTCAGGTGACATTCACTATTGGGATGTGTGGCATTTTGGAAAACCATTTAAAGAATACGAGAACAATGTTGGTAGATTTATGAGCGAATATGGCTTTCAGTCGTTTCCTGAATTGAAAACAGTTGATGAATATACTGTTCCTACAGATAGGAAAATAGAGAGCGAAGTAATGATGTCACATCAACGTCATCCGAGAGGAAATCAGCTCATTAACACTTATCTTGGCTATTATTACAAAACACCAAAAGATTTCGAAAACTTTTTATATGTTGGTCAAGTTTTACAAGCTGAAGGCATTAAAATAGCAGTAGAAGCTCACCGTAGAGCAAAACCAACTTGTATGGGAACATTATACTGGCAGTTAAACGATTGCTGGCCAGTAGCATCGTGGAGTAGTACCGATTATTACGGACGATGGAAAGCACTCCATTATTTCGTTAAGAAAGCTTATGCTCCTATTTTAATTTCAACGAAAGCCGAAAATACAAAAGCGGATATTTACTTTGTTTCAGATTTATTGGCAAATAAAACGGTTATTGCAAACTGTAAGATAATTGATTTTGATGGAAAGGTTCTTTGGGAAAAGAATAAAGAAGTAGAAATAGCTGCAAATACAAGCACAAAAGTTTCGATTGATTATTCGAAAATTGATGTAAATGATAAAATTAAAGAATCAACAATGTTGGTTATAAGCGTGAAAGATGAAGCGAAAATTAATCCATGTTATATTTATTTCAAAGACATAAAAGATTTACAATTACCCAAACCAACAATCACTAATACTGTAACACAAACAAAAACTGGTTATGTAGTAACAGTTACAAGCGATAAACTTGCAAAAAATATTTACCTCCAAACAGAAAAGAATGGCTATTTTACTGATAATTATTTTGATTTATTGCCTGGAGAAAGTAAAACTGTAGAATTTAAGTCGCAGTCTTTTGGCTTCACTAGCAAGAACTTAAAAATTTCGACTATTGTTGATTCATTTTAATAAACGAAGGTTACCAAAATTTTAAATATCTTTACAAAAAAAATATAGAATATGGCATCAGAAATTAGAGGCAAATTATTTACCACACTAACAGCAAAAAGTGGAACAGGATCGAATGGTCAATGGGTTATTCAAGAGTTTGTAATTGAAACACAGGATCAATTCCCTAAAAAAGTATGTTTAGAAGCTTGGAACGATAAAGCTAATATGGTAAAATCGCTAGCTCCAGGAACAGACGTTATTGTAGCTTTCAATCCTGAATCGAGAGAATACAATGGTAAATGGTATACCAGCCTTAAAGTATGGAAAATTGACATTGCAGGAGCATCTGCAGGTTCTGGATCATCGTTTGAAAGTTCAGCTCAAAATCAAACACCTCCTCCTCCAATGGCTGATGGAGACTTACCTTTTTAATTAGATAAAACAATCATGATAAAAGACACCTGCATCTATGGGATGCATGCAATTACAGAGGCAATCAAAGCTGGCAAACAAATAGATAAAATAGTTGTTCGCCGTGGACAAGATAATCCTTTGACTCGCGAAATGCTTTCGGAAGCTCGTAAAACCGAAATTCCGATTCAATTCGTACCAATCGAAAAAATTGATTGGCTCTGTAAACAAAATCACCAAGGTGCATTAGCTTACATTTCGCCAATCGAATATCAAAAAATTGACGAGATTATTCCGTACATCTTCGATCAAGGTAAAATGCCATTTATTTTGGTTCTTGATCAAATTACCGATGTACGTAACTTCGGAGCTATTTGTCGTTCGGCTGAATGTGCAGGAGTTGATGCGATTATAGTTCCTGATAAAGGTGCTGCACCAATAAATGCTGATTCAATTAAAACATCGGCAGGTGCATTAAGTATCGTTCCTGTTTGTCGTACATCGAACATGACTGAGACTATTAAATATCTTAAAATGTCGGGTATTACCGTTTATGCTGTAACTGAAAAAACAGAAAATATCTATCACGGGAAAGACATGAATGTGCCATTGGCATTAATTGTTGGATCGGAAGATACTGGTATTTCGGCAAGCTTACTTCGCGATGCTGATGAGTTTTTAAAAATACCTTTATTAGGAAATATTGAATCGTTAAATGCGTCGGTAGCTGCGTCTATTTTGATGTATGAAGTTGTACGACAAAGAACAAATTAAAAATTTAGTGAGCTAAGATTTAGTTCATTGAATAAAACAAAAAAGCCACATTCAGAATTTGAGTGGGGCTATTTTGTTTTTCAGTTTATAGAAAGCTTATAATGTATTGGGTCAATCTCCCAACCCTCTTCGCCAAGAGGGCTAAACAGCCAGCAAAACTTTTTATATATAATTAACCACAATAATCAATATTATGGATCCGAATAAAATAACATTTTCAGCTAATCTTGATTTTGTACTTATTAGATTATTAGCTATATAAAACGAAAAAGGAATGGCAAAAAAGTAAATCGACTCAATGTACATTGATGGGAAAATCAAATACATTGTAAACGTTAATAGCCACAAAAAGAATAATAGACTATAATATTTTTTGGTAACAACCTTTTTCAAAACATTGCGATACAGATAGAACGAACCGCTTATCATAACCATTGACATAAAGATAAAAAAGGCTATATAGCGAATATCTAAAACGTTAGTTGAAGCATTTTCGGAAAGTTGATATTGCATTGTTTTAACAAGGTCGAGCATATTACGTCGCATGAAAAACACAGAGAATGCAAACACATAAGGCGTTATTAAACCTAAAACTGCCACAACCCACTCACGCCAATAAAACGAACGAGTATTAAGCATGAAATAGAATAATGCTATTACAAAAAATATCATTGGGAAATAGAACAAGCTACCCGTTGAGATTAAAAACATTGACACATAAAATGGATCGACTGTTTTTTCAATTCTATAGGTTGGGAAGATAAAATGAAGTGCCAACAATAGAAATATATTAGCAAAAATCAATGGATTAAGCTGATGTAATTGATGAACAGAACTGACAATTACAACAAATAATATTCCTGGAAGATAGGTACCTTCATTAATTAAACGAAACTTAGAACTGAGGTTATTTAATAAAAAACCTTGTATCAAAACAATTAAACATGCAATGATAGAAATCCACCACGAGGCTTTAACGGGAAGCATCAACACCAATTGATAGAGTGGCATTGGACTTTTTTCGTAAACACCAAGATTATAAATCGGATTTATTATCTCGTTAATCCATAGTAAAATGGCGAGCACAAATAAAAGTGGTAATAATAATGGATTATCTTTTTTTAGAAATTGTAGCATGCTTGGTTTTATAAATCGAATCCGATGTCGCGTCTAAAATATTTACCTTTATATGAAATTGCATTAGCACCAGTAAAAGAAAGTGCTAAAGCTTCGTCTTTGTTTGCTCCAAAAGAACTTACGGCAATTACACGTCCGCCATTTGTTACAACTTTATCTCCATCGAATTTTGTTCCTGCGTGAAAAACAAGACTGTTCTTTACGGTTTCAATTCCTGAAATTTCATCTCCTTTTTCGTAATCTCCTGGATATCCACCAGCAACTAACATAACGGTGGTACATGAACGAGGATCGATTTCGATGGTACTTTGCGAAAGTGTTCCATTTCCTGTTGCAACGAATAAATCGAGCAAATCGGATTTTATTCTTGGAACAACAACTTCTGTTTCGGGATCTCCCATGCGGCAATTATATTCAATTACCATTGGTTCGCCTTCAACATTTATTAAACCAAAGAAAACAAAACCTTTGTAAGGAATGCCGTCTTTTTTTAGTCCGTCGATAGTTGGTTTTACAACTCTATCAACAACTTTTTGCATGAATTCGCCTTGTGCAAATGGAACTGGAGATACAGCACCCATTCCACCAGTATTTAAACCAGTATCGCCTTCGCCAATGCGTTTGTAATCTTTCGCTTCGGGAAGTAAAACGTATGATGTTCCATCGGTCAATGCAAATGCCGACATTTCTATTCCTTTCAAAAATTCTTCGATTACAACGGTATTACTTGCTGCTCCAAATTTTCCATCGAGCATTTCGGTAAGTTCTGCGATTGTTTCGTCGAGATTATCTAAAATTAAAACTCCTTTTCCAGCTGCCAAACCATCGGCTTTAAGAACGTATGGAGGTTTCAATGTTTTCAAAAATGATTTTCCTTCTTCAAGATTTGCTTTAGTTACGCTCAAATATCCAGCAGTTGGGATATTATGACGCATCATAAATTTCTTTGCATATTCTTTGCTTCCTTCAAGTTGTGCACCTTCTTGTTGTGGACCTATGACAGGAATTGATTTTAATTGTTCATCGGCAAGGAAAAAATCGTGAATACCTTTTACCAATGGATCTTCGGGACCTACAACTACAAGTTCAACTTTCTCGTCGATAACAAGCTTTTTTATTCCTGCAAAATCGGTAACAGCTATGGGTACATTTTTACCTACACTTGCAGTTCCAGCATTTCCTGGAGCAATAAAAAGATTTCCGATATTTTTACTTTGTGAGAGTTTCCAAGATATGGCGTGCTCTCTTCCACCTGATCCAATTACTAAAACATTCATCTGTATTCTATTTTTGTGCAAAAATACAGAGAATTTTCCATCTTTCGAGGCAAATACTTTATTATAATTAGTATTTTCGCCATGAAATGAGTTATGCGTTTTAAGGGTCATATAACAAGGACATAATACCATATAACATACTTAATCACAACTCAGAATATAAAATTAAAACTAAAATTACACCATTGTACAAAAGCGTAAAATACTTCAACGGACTAAATGCATTGCGATTTTTTGCCGCATATTTGGTTGTATTGCATCATGCTGAACAAATTCGTTTGAAATATCATTTGTTTAGTTTGAAGCAATATTCGCTATTCAACAATGGCAATGTTGGTGTTACTTTTTTCTTTGTATTAAGTGGATTTTTAATCACGTATCTCCTATTAAAAGAAAATAGAACATACAACAATATTTCAATTCGGAACTTTTATGTGCGACGAGTACTCCGTATATGGCCATTATATTTTATGCTTGTTGGTATTGGAACATTGGCTTTACCAATATTGCTAAAGGTTTTACATGTCAACTATATAATGCCTTATCATTTCACGCAAGTTTTTGGCTATTATTTATTTTTTATGCCATTTATGGTTAATGTTTTCTTTGGACATCATTTACTTGAACCGCTTTGGTCAATTGGTGTTGAAGAGCTTTTCTATTTATCGTGGGCTCCGGCAATCAAAATATTTAGAAAGAATATTTTGCCTATTATCATTATTACCATTTTAATAAAATTGGCATTATCGATTTCAGTTTATTTTATCGACTTCAATACTTCATTTAAAGAAATTATTGGTATGCTCCAATTCGAAGCAATGGGAATTGGTGGCTTGGGTGCATACATTATTTTCAATAGACAAAAAGCGATTAAGGAAAGTGTTTTATTCTCCAAAGCGGTACAGATTCTTTTGTTTATTTTCATTGTCAGTTATGTTTTGTTCTGGAAAGAACTTTCGGTTTATTCAATGTTTTTCAAGATTCTATGGACAACTCCAATTGTTTCTTCAGTATTTATGATGCTTTCGTTTTGCTGGTTAATTATTAATATTTCGATAAACGAAAATAGCTTGATAAAACTAAATGGGAAGATTTTGAATTTTCTTGGTGAAATTTCATACGGTATATATATGTATCACATGTTGGTTGTATTTGGTGTTGTAGTGGTTTTAGGAAAACTGCTGAATCATATAAATCCTGTATTATCGACCATTAGTTTTTATGTGATAATTACATCAGGAACAATTTTGGTATCGTACCTATCGAAGATATTTTTTGAGAATTGGTTCATGAAAATGAAACATCGATTCGAGAAATAGAAACAGTTTATATCATAAATAATTAAGAACAATGAAACAATTATCAATCATCGCAATCCTGTTTTTTGTAACAATTAACAGTTTTTCGCAAGACACAATTCGTTTTAAAGACGGTTCAACGAAAGTGTGTAAAATACTAAAATGCGACAGTACATCTATTCTTTATGAATTTAAAAGAGAAGATGGAAATACAGAATCATCGATGACAAGTAGATCGGAAATTAGCACATTTACCAATAGTAATCGTTTTGACAGTAAAAAAAATAATGCGATATCAAAGAACAAAAAGATTCAAAAAGACACGATTACAATGGAAACAAAATTTGGTGATATCCTATTTTACCAGAATGGCACGAAATCATCTTTTAATGGAGTAGTAAAAACAATGAAATCAAACGATAACGCGTATAAATTGATTTTTAAAGCGAGAAAAAGAGCACAAACTTCTTTTGTCTATGAATGCATAGGAGCATTATGTCTAGGATATTCAACTGGAACAATAATTAAATCATTAAAATCAGACAAAAAAATATATTGGCAAGATGTTGGTGGAATCGGTGCTGTAGGAGCTACATTTATTTGTTTATCGATACCATTACATCGTAAATCAGTAGAATTGAGTAAAAAAGCAATACAGGTTTATAATTCAGAAAGCACAAATACGAGTTTTATATATACTCCACTAAATGCAGAATTTAAAATCACATATTGTCTCAATCAAATTGGTGCAAGATTAACGTTTTAAGTGAAGTTTATTTCCCTTTCACCACATTCAAAAATCCCATATACGATGGATTCAATCCAGCTTTAAACGAATATTTCTTTTTACCGTTTGAACCAAAACAAATGACTTCGCCCGTTTTGGTAAATGCATGAGCATCGGTAACAAAAACATCGTGAGTAAGAGGATTGACTGCAATACCATAAACTGTTTCGATTTTTGAATTATCGGTGATGAAATTATTGCTGATAAGTGTTTCGTTTTTGGCATCGATAAGCATAATTTTTGAACCCGATGCTGAGGCAAAATCATAATAATAGACATAAGCTGTATCGCCTACGATTGTTAGATTTAAAGCTTCGAAATCGTTAAAAGTTTTCTTTACGCTATCGTTTTTTGAATCGATGACTTGCAAACGCATTTTTACATCATCGTAATTGCCACGCGAAACCACATACACATCGCCATATTTATCGGCTACAGCATAGGTTGGATTTATTAAAACTGCAATTCTTTTTATTTCTGTTAATGTCCCAAAATCGATCACCGAAACCGTTTTATCGTAATTGGGACTATCTAATCCTCCCGAATTAGACACATATATTTTATTATTAGCCATTGCTATTCCATCGGGATTTCGGCCAACTTTTATGTCTTTTTCTATTTCAAGTTTTGTGGTATCAATAACCTGAACCGTTCCGTCGAATGAACAAACAAAGGCTTTGTTTTGGCAAAAAGCGATATGACGAGGTTGTCGTGGTTTATTGCCATCGAAAAATGGAATGCGTTTTATACCTTTTCCTGTTTTAACATCCACTACCTCAACATGGCTCGATGTGCTGACTACTATATATATTTTGCCTCCATAAATAGCCATATCATTTCCCGTATCGCCTAGCTTTTTGTTATTTTTCGATTCAAAATAATCGGTCGTAGCAAGCGAATCGTCAAAGGAATAATAGGTTAAACTAGCATTATTCATATTGAACAAACCTTCGTTTAAAATATACATTCCTGTGGTTTGGTAACAAGTGTCTATTTTTATTCGTGGTGCTGTTGGTTCCTTTTTGCAAGATGTGTTTATTGCAAAGAAGAGCAAAATAATAACAAAGAAACGCAAAAGATATGTAAGGTATTTATTCATATTTCCCATTAAAAAATCATTGACAAAGTTACAAAAAACGATCTGCCAGGCATTGGAAAATTATTTATGACTTCGTACTGTTTATCGAAGATATTATTGACTTCAGCTTTTGCCCGAAGCTTACATTTTTTAATAGGCAAATCGTAAAGTAACGACGCATCGCTAACCCACCAACCATGGAGCATATTGGCATAAATATTTTCGGGTAAAACATATCGATAACCATTAAACAAACTTGTGTACGAAAGAGTTATCGACTTATAATTTGCCGATGCCGATGCTGTAAACGTTTCGAAGGGTAAATAAGCTATTTGCTGATTGTAGGTTGCTGAATTTGGCGTTACATCTACGGCCTCTTGATAAGTGTAGTTGCACATTGCAGAATACTGAATCTTTGCTAATTTCTTGGTTTGAACTTGTAATTGCAATTCTGTTCCACGACAATCGACCTGACCAATATTGGTCATCGACCACACAAACAAATTTTTGGTAGGTACAGCCACAATTTTATCGCTCACACGATTGTAGAATCCATCGATTTTAATCGATATATATTCAAAAATCCCAAGATGCGAATATCCTGAAATACCTAGATTGAATTGCTTTGCACGTTCAGGTTTAAGATTATTATTACCAACTAATGTGTAATATAAATCGTTGAAAGTTGGCATCCTAAACACATCTTTATATAAAAAACGAAGTTTGATAAATGGACTTTTCGTTAAACGATAACCCAACAGCAACGATGGCGTTAGGACATTGCGAGCCGGTGCTGCATTTCCGTTTTCAGTTTTTTCACGAACAATGGTTGCCAATAAACTTCCATTAGCTTCAAGACGTTTGTATCCATAGCGTGCCGACAAAGCTGTGAGCCAAGAATAACGAGTTGGACGAGCATAGTTTTCAAGATTAGCATCGAGCGTATTTACAAAAAAATCGGATGCCAATGAAAGATGCAACGAATCGATTACTTTGAGTGAAGCTGCTTGCGAAGCATAATATTCACGCTGGGTATAGCGATTGTCTATCTTTCCTGCAATGTTGTTATATTCGGGATCGAGATAGCGAAGATAATTGGTCGAAAACTTTACATTGGAAAGTAATTGTAAGCGATGCGATGGATTATTGTTGAATTGAAGATTAGAGAAGAAATCGTTATTCCAAAGTCTTTGCTTAGAATTGGCAAAAGGATTTCCTATAATGACAGCACCAGGTAAACCACGTTCCGAGTTAAAGAAATAGAGATTTACCGAAAGCTTTGAACTATCGGAAAAGGTAGAAACATAGCGAGCATTGAGGTTTAATGATTGAATATCGGAATTGGTACGGCGACCTGTTGTATCGTTCGATGGCATTTTAAACCGATATTCGCCATTCGCACGAACATAATTGCACGAAACATCGGTAAATGATCGTTTCCCAATTTTGTTTTGTAATGATATCGTTGGATTAAACATACCGAATGACCCAGATTTAAGGCTCGTTTTACAATGAAATGTTGTGGAATCGAAAACAGGATCGGACGAATGTATGCTAATGACATTTGCAGAAGCGAAAAAGCGAGCTGGTTGACAAAGCTGAGTCGATTGACCAATGGTAAGTGAAACATTGTCGGCATTGTCGGTTGAAATTTTACCAAGATCGACTTGACCACTAGCCACATCGCTAAATTGAACACCATCGACAAAAACTCCTGTATGATTTGCACCAAGACTACGAACCATTACCGTTTTTATACCACCTACTCCACCATAATCTTTCAAAATAACTCCCGAGAATGTTTTCACTGCAGCATCGGCAGTATTTCCTGAAGATCGGTCAAGCTCCACTCTTGATATTTGCTGCATCGATTCTAGCGATTTATCTTCCGTTTTTGGTTTTACCGCCTTTACCTCAACTTCTTTTATGCTTACCGTATCTTTTAGTTTTGATTGAGAATAAAGGTTTGCAACACTTACAAATACAAGTACAATGAATAGAAAAAGTTTTTTAATTGAACTTAATCTTTCCTTATTATTTACTAATGTATTTGTATTGTTTTGCAAAATTATTGCTTTAAAATGTTTGTTAATAAATGCTTCGACAAGCTCAGCATGACAAGAAATTCGCCATTGGTCACCCTGAGCTTGTCGAAGGGTTTTAAATGTTATTTATATCAAAACACAAAATTTCAATATCCCAACCCTCTTCGCCAAGAGGACTTTAAACAGCCATTAGTCTTTTGATATTATCCGTTTCTTTTAAAAAAGAGAGCCTGACCGGGTTTTCAATTCAGTCAGGTTCCCAAGTAAAATACAGTCAAAAGTTTGCATGTAAAACCATGTCGAGAAAAACATGCAACTATTATTTTATACTTTACTTATTGTTTAATGATTTTTAGGGTTTGTATTTCACTTTTATTTGCGATTTGTATTTCATAATAACCAGTTGGAATATTTTCTGTAGACAGTTCAATACTTGTTTGATTAGCCACGACTTTCGAAACTACTTGACCCATTACATCAAAAAGAGTAACTACACTACCTACTTCGCATTGTACATTCAAAACAGAAGTACAAGGATTTGGATAAGCAATTACATTATTTTCGTTCACAACAGATGAACTTATAGGTGCTTGATTTGTAATTACAGTAAAGTTATCGATACAGAAATAAGATGGAGTATTCATGCCAAACGATCCTACGTCCGAAGATGCCATTCCAAAATGAACCGACGTAATTTCACCCAATGAACTTAAATCGACCCAACGCCAGTCTTTTACAATATAATCGTTCGATGATTCATCTGAACGGAAATCGGCTAGATAAAAATCAACCGTATCGGTTTTTGAGCCATCAGCTTTCGTTCCCCAAATTCGTAATTTTAACCAATCGGCATCTTTGCCTGTTGTTCCACCAAATTTCTTAGCATAAGCATCTCCGTTTAGCATTGACAAATATGCATACGTAGCATTTGTAACATAAAATCCATCAACAACATATGCGGCTTTATCTTTGAACGACACTACAGGTAACTTTCCATAAGAGTCTAAATATGCAATTGCATAATTTGTTCCACCACTATCGGGAGCCGAAACACCACCTTTGGTAATAGCACTAAATGAATTTGTGTAACCTTTTGTTGTATCATTTCGAAGGTTAGAATAGGTAAATGCATCGATACCATAATCAGTTTTTGCAGTACTAAATAATGATACTCCATTTACAAAAGCCGTATCGGTTTTTGTTGGAGTGAAATACGAATCTTTGCTTAACGTTAATGCTTCGAAAGTTGAAACAGCATAAGGAATTCCAGCATTTATTACACCAACACCATCAAGATCGAAACCACTTGACCAATATGGAGTTGGCCATGGATCATTTACAACGGTTCCTTTTGAATCGTGCGATGCAAATTTTGGATCAATATTTCCAACAGCATCAACAATACGAACATAACGAATATTTTGCAAGTCAATATTTGCACTATCTTTTATATCATCGAGATTAAAAGGAGTTCCATAGCCTTGAATTTCGGCACCAGCAAAATTCGAGACATCGCTTTGTTTGATTGGTGAAAATCCTCCAATTTGTTTATCTGTTTTTGTTTTTGAAACAGCAGGGAAACGAACAAAATGCGAACCATCGGAACTAACTTCCACAAAGCCTAATTCGGCATAAATTGAATCGGTTCCTTGTTTATATTGACCATTTTCGAAAACTGCAAAGTCGGCTCCCGAGCCATTTACAATTGGTCTATCGAACGTAAGAGTAGCTATTCCACCATCTCCAAGACTAACAACATCCGAAGCAGTTGAACCAGCAATACCAACAGCATCGCCAGTACAGCCATAAGTAGCTTTGTTTGATCCCTTGTATTTAACCGAAGTGTCGGCAATATTTACCCAACCACGTTGAATATATGCTCCATTGGCCCATGAAACAAAGGCTTTTGAATCCTTTGAAATTGAAGTTGAACTTTGAGCTTGCATTTCAACACCCATCAATCCTAATCCAGCAATCAAGAATAACTGTTTAATTTTCATTTTAATTGTTTTTATTGAATTTATACTTTATTACTTATTTTTAACATTTTACAATTCACAAAAGCAATCGATATAAGAAATAACAAAGTCAATAACTTCAATTAGTTCCTAATAGAAATACCTTAAAAAAGTGCCACATTTTTTTGCTCGATTATTTACATAGTAAAATCACAAACTTAAAAGATGGCAATGGTTGAAAAATTTGGAATAAAGAGGGATAAGTTCTTTATCCTTCGCCTTTCACCCGAAAGCTACGAATCACAATTTGCAGGCAGGTCTTCTGGCTCGTCCTGTTTCGGCTACCTTCCCATTTGCTTTGAAACAAACAGTGGTTTTGAGTACCGAAACTCATTTTGGACTTACAGCTACGGGGATAGCTCCCGATTTTAACGGGATTCCCTTTTAATCCGTCATTTCTAAAAAAAAGATTAGAAACTAGAACCTGTAAATAATTACGGCAACAAATGTATAAAATATTTTAATTGGCAATACGAAAAGTATAGAATTTAACTTTAGAAAAAATAGATATCGGTTTTATGTTTTGATTTTCAATATTTTATTCAAGCAACAATTAACCATCGCTCACTGCTCCCGCAAGTGTTCCGAAGGTCAATTGTGGGTTTATTAATAAACATCAAACAGAGCAAAGAGTTTCTTACAAAGTTTTTAACTTTGTTGCTTAGAGTTTGAATAAAACTATTTGATTTGTTTTTTTGCAAAGTTAAAAACTTTGCGAGTTAAGACTTTTTTCAATGGAGAGTAAAATTATAACCACAAGTGTACTTCATTCATGCAGAGAGAAATAAAAATGTTTAAAAAAAATTCATGCAAAGTTGCTTCCGAACTGCAAAAGTTTGAAGAAATTCATGCAAAGATGCTTCCGAACTACAAAAGTTTGCAGAAATTCATACAAAGATGCTTCCGAATTGTAAAAGTTTGCAGAAATTCATACAAAGATGCTTTCGAACTGCAAAAGTTTGCAGAAATTCTTGCAGAGATGCTTCCGAACTGTAAAAGTTTGCAGAAATTCATGCAGAGATACTTCCGAACTGCAAAAGTTTGTAGAAAAGCAGGCAAAGATCAGGGAATTTATTGTGTTGTAATTCCATTGGTTCGCCGAAGCGTGAAATAAAATGTTTCCTAAAGTTACACCTTTTCAAACGGTGTAACTTTACAACCGTGATGTGGGGAAAAATGTTCCACTTATATAAACCATAGAACATCCAACAAGATAGGAAGTAACCAAACGCCAGAAAAAGATACTAACGAAACGTGTAATCTTTGTTTATTAAAAAACATCAAAATGCGTGAAGACTTGATGATGTACAATAAAAATAAATGCATATTTTTGTCGCTTAAAATCAAAAGGAGATAAGTGTTTAATTCAGTAAATACTTCGTTATTTAACGTAATTCCCTTTCATTTTACACCAATTCATAGAATTCCAATAAAAAGAAACACTTAAATGAAGCATTTTTTACTAGCCACACTAACAATTTGTTGTTGGTCAATGGGGTTTGGTCAACAATCGACACAAAATCCTTACGTCCATTGTAACAATCCAATGCCTAAAGTTTTTCATAGTTCTCCCAAAGAAACGGTACTCGATAGTATTGCCAGACTTAACAAAAACGAGAAACGTTACGACAGAAAAAACAAGGAAAGATTTATTCTTGAATCGAACTTTTACCTAGACCAATTTTACAAAAGTGGCTATGTGTGTTTTAACGATAGTATAACCCGGTATATTGAATCGGTAGCTAAAAAGCTATTAAAAAATAGTCCTGGATTATACGAAAAATTCCATTTTTATACCCTTCGCATGGTAGTAGTATGTTCCTCACATAAACTGACTTAAAGAATATAGATAACTGGAGAATAATTATTTAGAATATATGCGAAAAGATTCTTCTTGTATGACCATTTCCAAAGATAAATTTATATTTTTGTTCGTGGATTCTTAAAAAGGGAGAAATCATAGTCACATAATATTTCGACACATTTACGATTAAAATAACAAATAAATACAAATAAATACAAATAAATACAAATAAATTAACGTGGCGACATCGCAATAAAAGACATGAAAAATATTTTAACAATTATTATATTTTTAACATTAGTATCGTGTAATCCAGCTTTGATTACAACAACTAGTACAAAAATATTTGATGATATAGAAGGATCATATACCCCCATTCAAGGTCAAGAAAAAAAAGAATTCTTTTGGGGGAACGATTTTGCATTTGGAATTTGGTCATTTACAACCGTTCTGAGAGAAGGCATTTTAAATCATAAAAAGCAACAAGACCTCGAAAATGCAAAACAGCAATCTCTTATTAAACTTAATTTAATTAAAACTCAATATTCCTCATTTAATACCTATCCAGAAATTATTAATGACGGTTGGCATAATATTGTTGCAACAGATAATTCAAACTTTTGTAAGGATGCAAAAGTTTTCGTAAAAAATAATATGATCAAAAAGTTTGTAATTGACAATTATATCCCAATAAATTTTACAGCAACAAGTTCTATTAAAAAGGCTAAAAACATAATTTCATTAAAAAACTTTAATGGCGAGCAACTTAATTTGTTAGAAATCTATTTCCTGTATGATTTAGAACAGCAAAATTTAGTTGAAGCTCCAAAAACTGGATACGTTTGCTTTTGGACTGATATGAAAAGGTTTAAAAACATGAAACTAAAAATGGATGGGAAAATAATGGAAAAGTTTGACAATTGTTTTAATGTTGATGACCCCGAATGTTTTACCAAAGGAATGGTTTGTAGAATCTTAAAACCAGGTACTTATAACTTCACTTGTTATGGTAAAGGTCATATTTCTTGGCTTGGAAGTTTTGATGTTAAATCGGGTTATTGTACGAAAATAAAATTAGGTAGGAAATAGCACTTTACATATAACCTTAGTTCAATAAAAAAGTAAACCGTAAGTTATATAAAATAAGATAATTAATACGTTTAATATCTTTTACCTCCTTAACGACTAAGGTATCTTTAAATCCTATTCTTCAAACACAATTACCATCACAAGTAATGAGGAATTAAGTTCAATTAACAACCTAATACCCTCCAAAGTACTTTCGTAAGAACCATTCGGCTGAAAAAAGGAGAAGAATAAAGAAGAATAACCAAGGTGAATCAACCAATTCTTTCATCGCTTTATCGAAGTGAGAGATTGGTTTTATATCGTTATTTTTAAGTAATTCTTCAGCCAGCTTTTCGGTTTCATTGGGCATAAACATTTTACCATTATGATTATCCGATAATGAATATAACTCATTGTGTTTTGCAACCAAATTCTCACTTTCAATATTTACAGGTAATACGGTAAATGCACCCGATGAAGTCAAGGTTTTATCGCCTTGTTTTACCGATGCTATAAAAGTATAATCGCCTTTAGGGAAAATGCCTGCATTCAAAGTATATGCTTTTGCAGTTTTCGAAAATACAAATGGGAATTTACGTCCTTTACTGTTGCTAATGTTTATAGCAACTTCGGCAGTATTTATCAATTCGTAACTATCGTTATATAATTCAGCATCGATTGTAATTGCTTCGTTTTCTTGAAATATTCGCGACGCTGTAGTTACAAATTTTGTCTTCTTGAAATTAAGAGACAAATAATTTGCAATTTTTAATGCAAAATCATCAAACAATTTAAAACTACCCGATGTTTTATAAGCCGATAATCGCCATTTCCAAAAGCCCTCACCAAGAAGGATAGCCGTTTTTGCCTCATTGTGATTCATAAACAGAAGCAATGGCTTTTCTGTTTCTATGGAATTAATCTTTTGATATGAAAAGACAGTTGTATTAGTGGCATTAAAATTTGCATACGGTGTTGCTAGCGGTTGACATTGTTCAAGAAAAGCTTTTTGATCGTCATCTATTTCGAATAATGGAAACGATGTATTTACCTTCATTTGTGTTTCATCGAATCCAGTAGCCCTCGATTGCGAAATCAAGCCAGGATACATTGCATTTATTTTTTGCAAATCGGTTTGCACGCCACAAAGAATAAGAACTGGAATGTTCTCTTTCAAAAGCGATTGAACCAATTGTGTAGCAGCATTATTTTTCGAGGGCAATTGCGATAAAATCACCAAATTATAATCTGCAATATTCGATGGTGCGTCATCTATCGATTTTTCTTCAACTAAAAAATTTGCATTTGTTTCGAGCGAACGTTTTAAAGCTCCAATATCAGGATTAGGTGAATTGTATACAATCAAAATCTTTTGTTTGTTTTTCAAAACCTCAATCACAAATTCCTTACTGTTGTTCGTATACGTTAATTCTTTAGCAATATGTGTTGTTTCAATTTTGTAATGGTGTATGCCAGCATTCCCAGGTTTTAATTCCATTGGAATACTTACAAACTGCTCGTTAGCATTTATGGTAAAGCTCTTCGAAAATACGTCATTTCCAGCCTCAGTAACTTTTACATTAACCGATTCCGATTTCAAATGATTTGCCTTTAACTGCATTTCAACTGGAACCACGTTACCCTCAAACGAAATTTGATTATGCTTTACAGCAGTAATTGCTAAATCGCGAGGAGCAACGGTATCGCCCATTGCAATACTGTAAACTGGCACTTTTATTTCCTTAGAATCGGCAGCATAGTTTGGCGATGCTCCACGATTATAATTTCCATCGGAAGCAACAACAACAGCACCAACATTATAATTGGCATAGGTTTTTGCAATATGTGAAAATAGTTCGCTAAAATCAGTTGCTTTTCCAGTATAAGAACAATGACCCGAATCGTTACATTGAGCATCAAATCGCATTTCCTTAACAGTAAATTGCGATTCGAGTTTTGCTCGTAAATCGTTCATTTTTTGTTGGAATGCAGTTTTATAAAAAGCGGAATCTTTATTAAGAATGATTGATTCAGAATTATCTTTTGCAATAATGATAATTGGCTTTTCTATCGTTTTATTGGTCGATTGAAAAAATGGAGAAAGCAATAGGAATGAAATTATACTAACCAACACAAAGCGTAATGCTGGCATTGCACGTTTTATCCATACCGGAGCACTATTGAAAGTTTGCTCTTTACGATATAGCAACCATGCATACAAAGCACCAACAGCCAAGCACAATGGCAATAACCACAAAGAAATTTCAGTTACTATAGCAAACAAATACATTTTTTAGCTTTTAAAGCAAAAGTACTGTTTTATTATTAAGCTTTGCAAAAATTAAAATGAAAAGCATAAAAAAAGCCCAAGGAATCCTTAGGCTTTCAAAATAGTATTTAGGAATATTATTTTTTAGTCTTTTCGTAAGATGTAACAATACCTTTAATAAGTGCAGAACTGAAACCATTATGTTCCATTTCATTTAATCCGGCAATGGTAACACCACGAGGAGTGGTAACCATATCAATTTCTTCTTCGGGATGTGAGCCTAGTTTTAGAAGTAATTCTGCAGCACCTTTAGCAGTTTGAGCTGCAATAAGTTGAGCATCTTCGGCATGAAAACCAATTTGTGTTCCACCTTGCGATGCAGCACGAATAGAACGAAGGAAAAATGCAATTCCACATGAGCCTAGAGCAGTAGCAGAACTCATATATTCTTCATCGATAACTAAAGTCTTTCCAACTAAATTGAACAATTCTTCAACTTCTTCGATGCAGGTTTTTGCCTTTTCATTTGCCGAAAGACAAGTCATCGATTCGCGAATACGAATAGCAGTATTCGGCATTGCTCTAATTACACAAACCTCTTTACCAACAAATTCTTCGATTGAACCCATGGTATAGCCAGTTACACATGAAATAACAATGTGTTTATCGCTTATTTCTTTTTGAATATCTTTTAAAATGATGGGAGCAAGAATTGGTAAAATAGCTAAAACAACAATTCGAGCATTTTTAACAGCATAAACATTGTCGGAAGTGAAGGTAAATCCACCTTGGTTTAAATCTTTGGGCAAATCGCTAGGGTGACGGGTAATGATTATTTGCGATGCTCCGTATTTTCCCGATTGTGCTAATCCTTCGGCAATTGCCATACCAATATTACCACCACCAATAATTGCTATTGTTTCTTCAAATTTATAATCTTGTGCCATAAAAAATGCTGTAAAATTCTTTGCCCAAAACTACATATTTTTTGGTACATGTCAAATTATTAGATAGATAAAAAGATACAATTCTTAATCCTTGATATACTAAAATCATTTTAAGGGAGTTTTAATTTCCACGAATTGAAAAAAAAATCTATATTCGCACGTTAAATTTCAAGAAGAAAATATAACAAGAATCAATGCCCAAATCATCAAGAATATAAGCATTTAATACACAAAAAAAATACAATTTTTAAATTAGAAACAGTTAATAAACAGATATGAATCAACAGTATAAAAAAATCAACAACATTACCGGATGGATTGTTTTTGCAATTGCAACCTTAGTGTATCTCCTAACTATTGAACCAACGGTTAGTTTTTGGGATTGTGGTGAGTTTATCTCTACTTCGTTTAAATTAGAAGTTGGTCACCCACCAGGAGCACCACTTTTTGCTATGTTGTCGCGTATCGCTACACTTTTCACATTTGGGAATCATGCTCATGCGGCTAAAATGATAAACTCGATGTCAGCCTTAATGAGTGGTTTCACAATTCTTTTCTTATTTTGGAGTATAACACATATTGCAAAACGCATTATCCTAAAAAACGCTAAAGAATTCGGTACAGAACAATTAGCAATCATAATGGGTTCGGGTATTATTGGTGCTTTGGCTTATGCATTTACCGATTCGTTTTGGTACTCGGCTGTTGAAGCAGAGGTTTACGCTTCATCATCGTTCTTTACTGCAATAGTATTTTGGACGATATTAAAATGGGAAGATGAAGCAGATCAACCAGGAGCAAATCGTTGGATTATTCTTACTGCATATTTAATGGGTTTATCAATTGGTGTCCATCTTTTAAATATCTTAACAATACCTGTTTTAGTTTTTGTTTATTATTTCAAAAAATACACTCCAACTCGCAATGGTTTCCTTGCTACTTTAGGTATTGCTATGGTTATTACAGCTACAGTTCTTTGGGGAATTATACCTTACCTATTCAAAATTGCTTTCAAATTCGAACTTATGTTTGTTAATGGATTTGGAATGCCTTTCAATACAGGAGCAATTTTCTACTTCCTTTTAATAATCGGTTTAATTACTTTTGGATTAATCTACACTTACAAAAAGGACAAAGCATTAGCAAATACAATAATTGCTTCAATTGCAGTTATTATTATTGGTTATTCATCGTATTTTGCAATTCTTGTTCGCTCAAACGCAAATACTCCTCTTGACGAAAATAATCCAGAAAATGTATTCAACCTTGTATCGTATTTAAACCGCGATCAATACGGTGATACTCCACTTTTATTTGGTCAATACTATAATGCACCACTCGATTCTCAAAAACCTTATGTTGAAGATAAAGAATGGTATATTCAAAAAAATGGCAAATATGTTGTTGCCGATAAAATTCAAAAGCCAAACTACGACGAACGTTTTACTGGATTTATGCCTCGCATGTGGAGTCCCGATCCTCGTCACGTAGCTGCATATAAAGACTGGGCAGGTATTCAAGGAACTCCAATAATGCTTACAAAACAAGATGGTAGTACCGAAACAGTGTACAAACCAACGTTTGGTGAGAATATGAAATTCTTATTCCGTTATCAATTGGGTCACATGTTTTGGCGTTATTTTATGTGGAACTTCTCTGGTCGTCAAAATGACATTCAAGGAAACGGTGAGCTAACTAATGGAAACTGGATTACAGGTATACCATTTATCGATAACATCCGCTTAGGTGATCAAAGTAAAATGCCTAAAGTTTTACAAGAAAATAAAGGACATAACAAATATTTCATGTTACCTTTCATTTTAGGACTTTTAGGTATATTCTATTTATTGAAACGCGATAAAGAATATTCGTGGATTGTTTTTGTATTCTTTATGATTACAGGAGTTGCAATTATATTCTACTTGAATCAATATCCATATCAACCTCGTGAACGTGATTATGCTTATGGTGGTGCTTTCTATGCATTTTCAATTTGGATTGGTATTGGAGTTTTATCGGTTTACGAATTCCTTAAGAAATATATAAATGGAACAACTGGTGCTATTGCTGCAACAGCTATTTGTACCGTTGTACCAGGAATTTTAATCGCTCAAAACTGGGACGATCACGATCGTTCAAGTCGTTATTTTGCACGCGACTTTGCTGCCGATTATCTAAACTCATGTGCTCCCAATGCAATTTTATTTACCAATGGCGATAATGATACTTTCCCTCTTTGGTATTGCCAAGAAGTTGAAGGTATTAGAACGGATGTTCGTGTTGTAAACTTAAGTCTATTAAATACCGATTGGTATATCGACCAAATGAAACGTCGTGCTTATGGTTCTGCTCCAGTTCCATTTAGCCTAACACAAGATAAATATGTTCAAGGTAAACGTGATGTTGTTTATGTTATGCCTGATGAACGATTGAAAGACTATCAAGACATTAAAGATGTAATGGATTATATTTCATCGGATGCTCCTGAAACAAAATACAATAACGAAGGTGAATTCCTTGACATTTTACCAGCTACAAAACTAAAAGCTAAGGTTGACTCTATCAATGCAATAATGAGTGGAGTAATGCCAAAAGGTCAAGAATCGCGTTTATTGAAAGAAATAAAATGGGATGTAAAAGGAAGTAATGTTGTTAAAAATCATTTAATGGTTCTTGACTTACTTTCGCAAAACGATTGGAAACGTCCAATTTATTTTGCAATCACTGTAGGTTCTGAAAACTATTTTGGTCTTGAGAAATATTTCCGTCAAGAAGGTTTGGCTTATCGTTTAGTTCCTTACGAAGCAAAATCGTATGATGGTCAAGAAGGTGAAATAGGCACCGACCAAATGTATAAAAACATGATGGAGAAATTCAAATGGGGTGGATTAAACGATCCTAAAGCATATAGCGACGAAGGTGTTCAACGTATGGCAATGAATTTCCGTAACTTATTTAGCCGTTTAGCTCTTGCATTAGAAAAAGAAGGCAAAAAAGATTCAGCATTAAAAGTATGTGATAGATGTTTGGAAGTTATGCCTAATAAACTAGTTCCATTCAACTACTTTAACATCGAAATGGCTTCTATCTACAATCGTTTAGGACATTCGCAAAAGGCTGATGAAATAATGAAAGTAGTCGTAAACCAATGTAAAGACAACTTACGTTACTACTTATCGATCGACGAATCGAAACTAAAAGACGACCAAGACAATCTTCAAAGAGAATTGGGTATAGCAAATGAAATAGTACGAGTTGCAGGAACAATGAATAAACCAGCATTAGCTCGTGAAATAACAAGTTCTACGCTACTTCAAATAGAAGAAAACTATAAGTTTGTTCAAATGTATGGTCAGTTTGCTAACGATCAAAAGAAACTTGGCGAATGGTACCAAAGCTTAAATGAATTAGATAAAAATATTATTGCCTTGTATATGCAGTTTCAACAAGCGAAACAACAGTACAAGAAATAAATAAGATTGTAGGATAGAATGAGTATAATTCCAGTAAAGTCATCTCAGTTAGCTGAGATGGCTTTTCCTAAATTAATTTGGCGTGTACCAAATGATTCAAAGGTATATTTGACCTTTGATGATGGTCCAATACCCGAAATAACAGAATGGGTTTTAGATATTTTAAAAACGTACGATGTTCCAGCAACCTTCTTTTGTGTTGGTGAAAATGTAACGAAACATCCCGAAGTATTTAAAAAGATTGTTGATGCAGGTCATTCTGTAGGAAATCATACATTCAACCATTTAAACAGTTGGAAAACAGACAATACAAAATATCTTGAGAATATTACAAAAGCATCGGAAGTTATAGACTCAAAGCTATTTCGCCCGCCGTATGGCAAAATTCGTCCAAGCGTTACCAATAAAGTACTTAAGACTCATAAAGTTGTAATGTGGGATGTTTTAACCCGCGATTACGACTGCGATTTGAATCCAGAAGATTGTTTAGATATAATTATCAAAAAAACGAATAAAGGATCAATCATCGTTTTTCACGATTCTATTAAAGCCGAGAAGAATCTTAAATTTGCTCTACCAAAGGCAATTGAACTTTTGAAGGAAAAAGGTTTTGAATTTGGTCAATTGTCAATGCAATAATAAATATTGGTAAATAAGGTAATTCAAATCCTTAAATTTTATAATTTTACCAATGTAAATTCTAAATTTTGAAAAAAATAATAGCAAATATTCAAGCATTCCTTAACCGTCCCAAAATAAACGTTTTGTGGATGGGTGTGAAGAATAAATACATCTTGGCTACCATTGCTTTTATTGTTTGGATTCTATTCATCGACGAAAATAATGCAATAGACCGTTTCTTTGCTTGGAGAAAATACAAAGAGCTTGAAACGACCAAGGCCTATTTCCAAGAAAAAATCAAAAAAGACCACGATGAAATGCAAGAGCTAGATAAAAACAAAAATCTAGAACGATTGGCTCGCGAAAAATATCTGATGAAAAGGAAAAACGAAGATATTTACATTATCAAAGAAGAAAAAGAATGACAATTAAAAAGCTTAGTTTCCTTTTGACTATTCTTGTTATCTTATTTAGTCAAAGTTCATTTTCTCAAAGTCCTTTTGCAATAATCGCTCCAAATGATTCACTATCAAACGACTCAAATCGTTTGTATTTGCATGGTGACCTTACCCAATTTTTAAAAAACAACGAATATTTTAGTCCAATTGTTGAAGGCTATACCTTATTTGGAACTAATCTTAATGCCGGTGGATTTATTAAACCGTCATCAAAAGCTAAAGTATATTTAGGATTTAATGCTATAAAATTTTACGGCGATTCAAGTAAAATGACGTTAAAACCGGAATGTTATATCCAATATCAATTCAATAAACATAGTAGTGTTTTAATGGGTTCGCTTTACAACAGACCAGAATTAAAGCTTTTACCAATGCTGACTGATCACGAAACAATGTTTACCGAATGTTCAAAAGAAGGCTTGGCATTTAACATCAATACCAATCGATTGCATTGGGATATTTGGGTAGCATGGCTCAATTATTTACATGCAAGACAACATGCTCAGGAAAAGATTTTTTTAGGAATCGTACTCGATTATGATATTATAAAAACAGACAAAACTGAATTGACAATACCGTTCCAATTTACAGTATATCATATAGGTGGACAGATAAATGATACTTTTATGCCATTGCATATGATGATAAATAATGCAATTGGTTTAGCTTATAAATATAAACTGGCAAACAATCGTTCAATTACAGCTCGCTATTCTTATGTTGGATACGCCGATAAATCATCGTACATCGATTATGCATTACAAGTAGGAAATGGAGATGGACATTTTGCCGATATAACCTATAAATCGAAACACATCCAAACAGCTTTGTCATATTGGAAAGGTAATCAGTTTTATTCCCCAGTAGGTGAAGCATATTATTCGTCAATTTCAGCAAGAATTCCCTTAGACTTACCTTCAAAGAATCAAAAAACTCGCAAAATAGTTTCTGCACATTTTTATTATAATGCACAATTGGCTAAAGGCTTAAGTTTAATGTGTGGCACCCAAATATTCTATGACGTAAAAAATGGAATGTGCGATTATTCGTATAGTTTCATGTTACGCTATTCGGGAAATTATTTAACCAAGATTTTTTAAAATTTTAGCATAAACGTACAGCCATTATCGGGTGTCGACTGTACTGAAATAGCTCCTCCATGCATTATCATTATTTGCTTCGACAAACTTAATCCAATTCCTGAACCGTTTGATTTGGTGGTAAAGAAAGGAATGAAAATCTTATCGATTACTTCGGGCAAAATCCCACAACCATTGTCGATTATACTCATTTCTATTTTTTGAAACTCGTTTTCACGAACAGAAAGTGTTATTTGTGGATTTTGAGTATGTTCAAGCGATTGTTTTGCATTTTTCAAAAGGTTAAGAATAACTTGTTCAATCAATGAACTATCGGCAATAATTTCAAGATTACTGTCTGAAATAACTGTTTGAAAATTGATACTTGTATTTTGAATTTCGGCACGGAAAAGTGTACTTACTTGCTGTATCAATTCACTTACTTGCACAACAGCTAAATTGGGTTGAGGAATTGCTGTTAAACTACGATATTCTTGCACAAAACCGATCAAACCATTGCTTCTACGATTAATAGTTTGTAGTGCTTCTTGTAAGTCGCTAAGAGTTTCAACATCAATGGTAGTAGCTTCGTTACTTTTAGGAAGCATGGTATATGCAGTATCGGCAAGAGATGAAATAGGTGTTATTGAATTCATAATTTCATGCGTCAAAACTCTTATCAACTTTTGCCATGCATCCATTTCGGTTTGATCGATAGTTGGCTGAATATTTTGCACTACCACAAGTTTTGTGTTTTTATTATTGACAATGAAATTACTTGATGAAAGTAAAAAATGTTGAGCCACACCGTTAAAGTCTATCTTATAAATTCTTTTTTTCTTTTCTTCAATTTCAATTAAATGCTTAAAAAGTTCTTCGTTGAAAACATTAATTTTTTCGAGCGAATTACAATAAGGAACTCGCATCATATTATGAAATAATTTATTTGAGAATTCAATATTTCCATTGGTATCAAAAGCTATTATTCCAACACCTACATTATGCAAAATATTTTGATTGAATGTAAATTGAGTTTCTTTGGAATCACGGATTTCTTTAAATTGTTTATTAAGAACATCGAGCGAATGCCCTAACTTTTCGAAGGATTTACCTCTACCCTCAAACGTAAACGAAAGAGAATAATCGTTAAACTTAACAGAATCGAAAAAGACAGCTAACTGACGAGTCGTTTTTGTAACCTCATGAATCAATAAAAAAACTTGTACAATTGCAATCATCAAAACAATGCTAACAGAAATATAACCATCTGTTTTAAAGCATAAAGTTGCTAATAACAAAAAGGTAAAACTCAATATAATTGTTTGAGTTATGATTTTTACGGTAAAATTTTTAGTCATGTTATTTCAATATTTTAATTTTTAAAAATCGTTACGG
>Ga0302286_10000751_pt1 | contig 25485 bp, 14 predicted proteins | sample III_Fen_E2_3_FD_198765 | JGI IMG/M metagenome (GOLD analysis project Ga0302286, IMG submission 198765) | Peat permafrost microbial communities from Stordalen Mire near Abisko, Sweden - III_Fen_E2_3 | ecosystem: Environmental > Terrestrial > Soil > Wetlands > Permafrost | place: Sweden: Abisko...
TTGGGAATCTCTCTACTGGATAAATCGTCAATTGGAGAGCTCTTTTTTAATGCTGATAAAAATGATGTCAAAGAACTTCCGTCAGAACAGCTGACTCTTAATTTTTTTTAGTGGACACTAGTGATATCACTTATATATTGGGTATTAAACCTTAGTAGTCCCTCAATATGAACGCAAAAAACCCCAATAGATTAACTTTTTAAAATGCAGAAATTCAAGCACATATAAATTAGTTACATAAGAGAAAACCAAATACCCCTGATAAAAAACTTTATTCCCTTATTTTGAATATTTGAAAAGTTTAATTTTTTAAGATATATTATAGGACAATATATTTGTCCAATTACTTAGTAATAAAAGATAAATCACTAATTTTAGGAGAAGCCGGAACAATTTGTTAACGGGATTGTTTCATTGACAAAGTGAAAAAATCCGTATGAATTTTCATATATTAAAACAATAATATGTTTTTATAGATAAAAAGGACAAGTCCTGGTTTTATTAAGTTTTACATGAATAATTATAGATATACGGTTTTCATGGGCACTGTAAATTAAGATTCTGGTTATTATCGGATCTTATCTCACCTAAAAGATTTGTTATTACCCCTGTATTTTAAGATTGACGCACTCAGGTTGGCTTGCTCAACCGATTATTTCATTGGTTTGCCAGATAAAAAGAAAATAAAGACAGATATTCTGTGATTTTTAGTGACGGCTTCACAACAATGCAACGAATATCAATTTTAGTTTATTAGTTTAGTGAAGTCGTCATTCCCGGAATTAACCTGTAAAAGAAACGGTTAGACACTGTAAGCAGAAGCCGAAAAGCTTGAGAGTAGGCAAAAAAATAAAAACAATGAGTATGAAAATAAAAATTTTACATTTAGTTGTGCCATTCTTTTTTTTAGGGCTACTGCCTTTCAAAACAGTGGCTTTAAATTACACCATCACCTTTACCGGAACAGGAGCAAGTTCTACGGTAGATCGTGTAATTGTTCAGAATCTTACCCGGGGAACTTCAGTAATTGTACCTACCGGAAACGTGTTGAATTTATTAGATGTGGCAACTGCTGTAAAGCCGTTGGGTGCAAACAATGAAACGATTCGTGTTTACCCGGCTTCTGTGGCTGGGAAGTACAAGGTATCATTTTACGCTAGACAGGCAGGCACGACGCAACTGAATGCCTTTAGCCTTGATGGCAGAAAAGTCGCTGCACTAAGCACTTATTTGCAGGCAGGCAACAATACGTTTGAGTTATCCTTGCCCGGAGGAGTTTATGTGATTCAGGTCACCGGGAATGAATACGCGTACACGGCCAAACTGTTGAGTCCAACAGGAACACAAGGAACCTCCGGGATTGTTTACTCAGGTGCTGAAAAGCCCGTATCTCAGGGTCCTCAAAAAGTCAAGAGTTCCAGGCTTGATGCAACCACCATGTCTTATACCGCCGGCGACCAGTTGCTCTACAAAGCGGTTTCGGGTAATTACAGTAACATTGTAACCGACGTACCAACCGGCGATAAGACTACGAATTTTAATTTTGCAGCCTGTACAGATGGCGATGGGAATAACTACACGACAGTAACTATCGGCACCCAGACCTGGATGGCTGAGAACCTGAATACCACACAATACAATGATAATACACCCATCCCCTTGACATCTGATAATACAGCCTGGGTCAACCTGACTACTCCCGGTTATTGCTGGTATAACAATGATGCCGACACGTATAAAAGCACCTATGGGGCATTATATAACTGGTACACGGTAAGTACCGGCAAGTTAGCTCCCACAGGCTGGCATGTATCCACCGATGCCGAATGGACAGCCCTTCAAAATTACCTGATAGCGAATGGCTATAATTTCGATGGCTCCACTTCGGGAGATTATTACGATAAATCCTTAGCTGCTGCCACCAATTGGGCTACCAGTACAAGTACAGGCTCTATTGGAAATGATTTATCAATAAACAACCGTACCGGTTTTTCGGCTTTGCCGGGTGGCTTTCGCAATAACAGTAGTTTTTTCACAACAGGTTATTACGGTTTCTGGTGGAGTTCTGTCGAATCCAACACCTCCACTGCCTGGTACAGGGTCATGAGCAACGACGACACCGGTCTGTACCCGGACGAAACCATCAAGAACAACGGTTTCAGCATCCGTTGTGTCAGGGATATACTATCAACTCTTACTACGACCGGAGTATCTTCCGTTACAGTAAGTAAAGCTACAAGTGGTGGAAATATAACGGATGATGGCGGGGCAACAATAACAGCAAGAGGAGTCTGTTGGAGTACTTCTGCAAATCCGACCATAGCGGACTCAAAAACTATGGATGGTACGGGAGCGGGTAGCTTTACAAGCGCCCTAACCGGATTATCAATAAATACCACCTATAATATACGTGCTTACGCCACCAACAGCGCAGGTACTGCGTATGGAAACCAGGTAAGTTTTACGACTGATAATGGAAAAACAATCACCGATGTGGATGGTAACGTCTATAGCATTGTAACTATCGGCACCCAGACCTGGATGGCGGAAAACCTGAAAACCACCCAATACAATGATGGCACTGCTATTCCCCTGGTAACAGATAATACGGCATGGGGCAACCTGACCACTCCCGGTTATTGTTGGTATAACAATGATGCCGACACGTATAAAAGCACCTATGGGGCATTATATAACTGGTACACGGTAAGTACCGGCAAGTTAGCTCCCACAGGCTGGCATGTATCCACCGATGCCGAATGGACAACCCTTCAGAATTACCTGATAGCGAATGGCTATAATTTCGATGGCTCCACTTCGGGAGATTATTACGATAAATCTTTAGCTGCTACCACCAATTGGGCTACCTGTGCAATTGCAGGCACCATAGGTGATGATTTATCAACAAACAACCGTACCGGTTTTTCGGCTTTGCCGGGTGGCTTTCGCAATAGCAGTAATTTTTTCAAAACAGGTTATTACGGTTTCTGGTGGAGTTCTGTCGAATCCGACACCTTCACCGCCTGGTACAGGTTCATGGGCTATGATGTCACCGGTCTGTACCAGTACGATACCAGCAAGAACTACGGTCTCAGCATTCGTTGTGTCAGGGATGTACTATCAACTCTTACTACGACAGGAATATCTTCCGTTACAGTAAGCAAAGCTACAAGTGGTGGAAATATAACGGATGATGGAGGGGCAACAATAACAGCCAGAGGAGTCTGTTGGAGTACTTCTGCAAATCCGACCATAGCGGACTTAAAAACTATGGATGGTACGGGAGCAGGTAGCTTTACAAGCGCCCTAGCCGGATTATCAGCGAATACAACCTATAATGTACGTGCTTATGCCACCAATAGCGTAGGTACTACGTATGGAAACCAGGTAAGTTTTACGACGGATAATGGAAAAACGTTCACCGATGTGGATGGTAATGTCTATCGCATTGTAACTATCGGTACCCAGGCCTGGATGGCAGAAAACCTGAAAACCACCCAATACAATGATGGCACTGCTATTCCCCTGGTAACAGATAATACTACCTGGAGAAACCTGACCACCCCGGGTTATTGTTGGTATAACAATGATGCCAACACGAATAAAGTTAAGTATGGGGCATTGTACAACTGGTACACGATAAACACCGGCAAATTAGCTCCAACAGGATGGCACGTCCCCGATGATGATGAGTGGGCAACTCTGGAGGATTATCTGACATCGAATGGTTATAATTACGATGGCTCCACTTCGGGGAATTATTACGCTAAATCTTTAGCCGACAGTACGAATTGGAATGCCAGTACAATTTCAGGCAGCATAGGCAATGATTTATCAAAAAACAACAGTACCGGTTTTTCGGCTTTGCCAGGCGGTTATCGTGGTTTTAATGGGTTCTACAACAACGCAACTTACCAAGGTCACTGGTGGAGTTATTCCGGGAACGGTGCCAATTACATTTGGAACAGGTACCTGAACGACAATGCCTGTTCTATGGGTAGGGACGCCGATCACAAGGACAACGGATACAGCGTTCGCTGCATCAGAGATAATTAATTGGGGCGATTATTTTTCAATTTATTTATTAAACGTCTTCCGGCGTTTAATAAATAAATTGAATAACTGTAAAAGAGATACTAATCCTGGAGTTGGGGAGGCACGATAAAGTATTTCTTTTCAGGCAAAGGATATTTCGTTGTAGTTATAACCGATCGGACAAGCGTAGGATTGCCCCTATACATCCATTCAAAACAAACCGCAACCAGTGGTAGAATGCTGTCAGATTTTGATCGGACTTCACTGTTTCTTAGTAACGTTTTCACGACCAGGTAAGGAATATCGATCTTAGTTCCTGAAACCATTACCCCGAAATCAAAACGAAAAAGCAACAGCTGGACGCTGTAAGCGGATGCCGAAAAGCTTGAGAGTAGGCAAAAAAAATAAAATCAATGAGTATGAAAATAAAAGTTTTACATTTAATTGTGGCATTCTGTTTTTTAGGGCTACTGCCTGTCAAAACACTGGCCTTGAATTATACCATTACCTTTACCGGTACCGGGGCAAGTTCTACGGTAGATAGTGTAATTGTTCAGAATCTTACCCGGAGTACTTCGATAACCGTACCTGCCGGAAACGCGTTGAATTTAATTGATGTGGCAACTGCTGTAGAACCGTTGGGTGCAAACAATGAAACGATTCGTGTTTACCCGGCTTCTGTGGTTGGGAAGTACAAGGTGTCATTTTACGCAAAACAGGCAGGCACGACACAATTGAATGCATTTAGCCTTGATGGTAGAAAAACAGCTGCAATAAGCACTGATTTGCCGGCAGGGATCCATACGTTTGAGTTATCCTTGTCCACAGGTATTTATGTGATACAGGTCACCGGGAATGAATACGCGTACACGGCCAAACTGTTGAGTTCATCCGGGACACAGGGTACCTCCGGGATTGTTTACTCAGGTACTGAAAAGCCTGTATCTCCGGGTTCGCAAAAAGCCAAGAGTTCCAGACTTGATGCAACCACCATGTTTTATACGTCCGGCGACCAATTGCTCTACAAAGCGGTTTCGGGAAATTACAGTACCATTGTAACCGATGTACCAACCGGTGATAAGACTACAAATTTTAAATTTGTGCCCTGTGCAGATGCCGATGGGAATAACTACACGGTGGTAACTATCGGTACCCAGACCTGGATGGCCGAAAACCTGAAGACCACCAAATACAACGATGGCACCTCTATTCCATTAGTAACAGATTCTATAACCTGGAGAAACCTGACTGCTCCCGCTTTTTGCTGGTATAACAATAATCCCGACACCTATAAAAATATGTACGGGGCATTGTATAGTTGGTACACAGTAAATACCGGCAAGTTAGCTCCAACAGGATGGCACGTACCAACCGATACCGAGTGGACAACCCTGGGAAATTACCTGACTTCAAATGGTTATAACTACGATGGTTCATTTTCAGGTGCTTATTATGCTAAATCATTAGCCACAAACACCAATTGGGGACTTTCTACAGATATTGGCACTATCGGCAATGATTTAAATGGAAACAACCGGACCGGTTTCTCGGCTTTACCGGGCGGTTATCGCAATAGCACCGCTGAGTATTATGGCAAAGATTATATCACTTCCTGGTGGAGTGCTACCGAGAATGACATCTACAACGCACGGTACAGGGTCTTGTCCACCTATTTCAGCTACCCCGACCAAGAGTACTCCGCCATGAACTTAGGGAACAGCGTCCGTTGTGTTATCAGAAATATACAATCACTTCCAACTCTTATTACTACAGCAACATCTTCCATCATAACTACCACCGCTATGAGTGGTGGAAACATAACGGATGATGGCGGTGCAACAATAAATGCAAGAGGAATTTGTAGGAGTACTTCTGCAAATCCAACCATAGCCGACTCCATAACCAAGGATGGTACCGGAGCAGGCAACTTTAGCAGTGCTTTAACCGGATTATCCCCAAATGTCACCTACAATATACGTGCTTATGCCACCAACAGTGCAGGTACTGCGTACGGAAATCAGGTAAGTTTTACGACTAATAGTGGAAATACCATATCCGACCTGGATGGTAATGTATATCATACTGTAAACATTGGTACCCAGACCTGGATGGTAGAAAACCTAAAAACTACCAAATATAACGATGGCACTGCTATTCCATTGATAACTGATAATTCAGCCTGGATAAACCTGACCACCCCGGGCTATTGCTGGTATAACAATGATTCCACCACGTATAAAAATACGAATGGGGCATTGTACAACTGGTACACCGTAAATACCGGCAAGTTAGCTCCCACAGGATGGCACGTACCCACGGATGCAGAGTGGACAGCTTTGGGAAATTACCTGACAGCGAATGGCTATAATTACGATGGTTCCACATCGGGCGATTATTATGCTAAATCATTAGCAGCTACAACCAGCTGGACGATTGATCCCTACACAGAAGCCGGTGCTATCGGACATAACTTGTCAAAAAACAACAGTACCGGCTTTTCGGCACTTCCGGGCGGTTATCGCGACTATGGCTTCGTGCTGACTGGTGACTATTGCCACTGGTGGAGTGCTACTGAGAACGATACCACAAATGCCCTGGATAGGATTATGGTATTCGACAGCAATAGCCTGGACCAGAGCTACGACGATAAGGAACTTGGGTCAAGCGTTCGTTGTATCAGGGATAATTGATTCATTTGATTATATTCAATTTGATTATCGACAGCCCTCCGGCAGTTAATAATCAAATTGAATAATTGTAAAAGAGATCATCTCCATAGGATTTCTGATGTATGATAAAGTTTTTTCCAGTGAAAGGACGTATTGTCGTGCTTATAACCCTTATCGGACAAGCGCAGGATTGCCCGTATCAAGCCGTTCAAAATGAAACTGCAACCGGTAGCTGAATACGGTCAGCTTTTTTGATTGGACTTCACAGTTTATTAGTGACGGAATAAAAACAGGGAAAGAAACAGTTGGACGTTATAAGCGGATGCCGAAAAGCTTGAGAGTAGGCAAAAAAAATAAAATCAATGAGTATGAAAATAAAAGTTTTACATTTAATTGTGGCATTCTGTTTTTTAGGGCTACTGCCTGTCAAAACACTGGCCTTGAATTATACCATTACCTTTACCGGTACCGGGGCAAGTTCTACGGTAGATAGTGTAATTGTTCAGAATCTTACCCGGAGTACTTCGATAACCGTACCTGCCGGAAACGCGTTGAATTTAATTGATGTGGCAACTGCTGTAGAACCGTTGGGTGCAAACAATGAAACGATTCGTGTTTACCCGGCTTCTGGGGTTGGGAAGTACAAGGTGTCATTTTACGCTAAACAGGCAGGCACGACGCAACTGAATGCCTTTAGCCTTGATGGAAAAAAAGTTGCTGCACTAAGCACTTATTTGCAGGCAGGCAACAATACGTTTGAGTTATCCTTGCCCGGAGGAGTTTATGTGATACAAGTCACCGGGAATGAATACGCGTACACTGCCAAACTGTTGAATTCATCCGGAACACAGGGTACCTCCGGAATTGTTTACTCAGGTGCTGAAAAACCCATATCTCCGGGTTCGCAAAAAGCCAGGAGTTCCAGACTTAATGCAACCACCATGTTTTATACGTCCGGCGACCAGTTGCTCTACAGAGCGGTTTCGGGGAATTACAGCACCATCGTAACCGACGTACCAACCGGTGATAAGACTACAAATTTTAAATTTGTGCCCTGTGCAGATGCCGATGGGAATTACTACACGGTGGTAACTATCGGTGCCCAGACCTGGATGGCCGAAAATATGAAAACCACAAAATACAATGATAGCACCGCTATTCCTTTGGTAACGGATAAGACAACATGGTGGTACATGAATGCCCTTCAGGGTTATTGCTGGTATTTCAATGATGCCAACACCTATAAAAATAAGTATGGGGCATTGTATAACTGGTACACGGTAAATACCGGCAAATTAGCTCCCACGGGTTGGCATGTACCTACGGATGCCGAATGGACTACCTTAGGAAATTACCTGACAACAAATGGTTATAACTACGATGGCTCCACTTCAGGGAATTACTATGCTAAATCATTATCTTCCAGTACATATTGGGCTAACTTTTACGCAGCAGCAGGCGATGTTGCCGCTGATTTATCTGCAAACAACCGTTCCGGTTTTTCGGCACTGCCGGGCGGTTCTCGCTTTGATGTGTTCGCCAGCGAAGGTGGTGGCTTCGGTGCCGCCTTAATGAATGGCAGCTGTGCCTTCTGGAGTACTAGTGAGTACCAAACCGACGCTGCCTGGTACAGGTACCTGAACTTCGATGGAAGTTCTCTGGGTCGGGACATCGGCAACGAGAACGCAGGGTTTAGTGTTCGCTGTGTAAAGGATACATTTCCAATTACTACTACCGCAGCATTCTCCGTTACAACCACCACTGCTATGAGCGGCGGAAACATTGCTGATGATGGTGTAACAACAATAATAGCAAGAGGAGTATGTTGGAGTACTTCTGCTAATCCGACGATAGCCGACTCAAAAACCACGGATGGCACAGGATCAGGCACCTTTACAAGCACCCTCACCGGATTAACCCCAAATACTACTTATAATATACGTGTTTATGCCACCAACAGTGCAAATACGGTGTATGGAAAACAGGTAAGCTTTACGACGAATAGTGAAAGTACGATCACCGACCTGAATGGTAACGTGTATCACACTGTAAATATCGGTACCCAGACCTGGATGGTCGAAAATCTGAAAACGACCCAATACAATGATGGTACCGATATACCCCTTGTAACTGATAATACAGCATGGAGTAGTCGTAGTACCGGTGCTTATTGCTGGTATAACAATGATCCCGAAACGTATAAAGACAAGTATGGAGCATTATACAACTGGTATACGGTAAAAACAGGCAAGTTAGCTCCCATAGGATGGCACGTGGCCACCGATGGCGAGTGGTCAACCTTAGAAAGTTACCTGATAGCGAATGGCTATAACTATGATGGTTCTACTTCGGGAACGAAGTATGCTAAATCTCTGGCTGCTACCACCGATTGGACTACCTCTACAACCCTGGGCGCTATAGGCAATGATCTAACAAAAAACAACAGTACCGGTTTCTCTGCTTTCGCTGGCGGTTGGCGCAATGAAAGTGGATTCGACCTTGCAGGTGGAATCGGTTGGTGGTGGAGTTCTACCGAGAGTTTCGGCGGTGCCTGGATGAGGGGCATGTTCTCTTACCAAAGTAATATGTTCCGGTTAATCGACGACGTCGGGTGGAACGGGTTGAGTGTTCGCTGTGTTCGAGATAATTAGGCCGAAAAGAATTTAGTTTTGGATGGTATCGCTTCTAAAGAACAATAGACTTACGCTGTGAATCAATTGATTGGTATATGCGCTTAGACCGCCCAAGTTAATTGAATGAATGCTAATACATAACTCAATTCTGACTTCTAATATTTGGGTAAAGAATTCAATAGATACATCTATTTTTTCAATTGACTCCAGCTTTAGAGACTGTGTAAAAACGAATATAGTTGAATATATTATTTACGAATTGAAAGTTCAGCTATTTGTTAAATAAGGTAAATAAGGTTGGGTTTTGTGTGTGATTGGTTTTCTACTAAGGTTTAATACTTGAAAATAAGGTTTTTAAAGAATAAAACCTTATTTTATTTTGTCAACCTCAGTAGAAATGAATCCTCACTATTTCTAAACCATATTCCCTGATTTAAATGTTAAGTATCAATTTGAAAGTATTTGTTATTTAAAATTTTCTTTTTACACAGCCTCTTTAGCTGGAGTTAAAAGTGAGATTTCAAAACGGCTTTAGCCTAATAAATTAGATCTCTAATACTGAATATTAGTTATTTATATTTTGGCTAAAGCCAATATTATGATTCTAATATTTGACCATCCAACTAAAGTTGGAGGTTATTAATTTGGGCGGTCAATACGCTTATACTGTGAATCAATTTATTTAAAAATAGAGGAGTTTGTTCAGGTATGAATGGTAAAAAATGAAATTCATAAGCATCATTGAATAAAATGTAGCAGGGTAGTTGCATACCGTTCCAACTACCCGGTCTGTCACTATTTATTGTTTTGTGTCATCTCATGAAAGATTAATTTATTGTTGTTTTATCTCCTTTTGTAGTTAAAGGAGTTCCAATTATGCAGTCTTCATGATTTAATTATTTAAAACGGATCAAGACAAAAAGTCAGTGTAATCGCAAATAAAAAGTAATTATTGTATTTATATAGATATTTTATAAGCTTTTTGTTAGTGCTTTTGAAATTGTTGTTTACTATTGTTGAAAATTTAATAGTTATAATAAAAATCAAAAGAAGGAAATATGAAATAAGTATTACTATCTCTCTTACTTTACCTGTTCTTATTAGATAACGCCAACAATATCATCGGATTCAGCGTTCACTGTGTGAGGGATAATTAATTTGGTTGATTATTTTTCAATTTGATTAATTATGCTAACAGTCGCTTGTAAAATTCAGGAAAATATCATTTTAAGCGACACTCTCCAAAGAATTGTTGAGTATTATCAAAATTTATCTTGCAGTGAATGGCTATTTTATTGTACTTATAACCGATGAAGCGATGAGTATAATTGTTGGTATCAAGCTGTTCAAAACAAAAAACCAGGAATGTAATGTTTTAATGTGTCCAACTGTTTCTTTTACAGTTGGACACAGTTCTGCTCAACCAATTATTATATCAAATTGTCGGAATAATAAATTTATTATGTACTGTTTTTACGTGTTAGATTCTAAGATAAAAAGATCAAATAATAAATTTATTTTGTAATAAGCAGCTTAAATTTTATTAGTTGCTTTGATTTCTTATTTACTCACTTTTCTCTCTTATAAAACTTTAACACTATTTTGATAGTTCATGAAGTCTTTTTATTCTACTTTTACCGCAACTATTTTCGCTGAGGTTTGTTTGAGTATTAAATGAAAAAGCTATTCTCCATATTATTCGCTTCGTTGATCATCCTGACAGGGATGCATCTTTCGGTTGCGACACACTTATGTGCAGGGGAAGTTGCAGCAGTTAAATGGTCACTTTCAGATGAAAAAGCAAGTTGTGGCATGGAAATGGCTACGCCGGTTTCTTCTTCTGATAAAAATATTCAAGCCGAAAATTGCTGCAAGGATGAAATATCTTTTTATGCAGTAGATTCCAATTACAATCCATCGACTTTACAAATTAACAAACCGGTAAATCAACTTTTACAGGTTTTCTATATTCCATCTGATTTAGGTGTTCTATTTGGAACTACCAATCAATCCTCCAACACAAATATCCAGCCACCGGGTAAATCCATTGCCAGTGCTGTCAGTCTACCTGATATTTGTGTCTTCCTGATTTGATTTATCATTTCTATTCTTTTCTTAGCAAAATACACTTTTGCTGACTCATCATCATACCCTATAATATCCTGTTTATTTACCGGTAATGCCACAAGTTATTTGCTTAATAGTAAAACTTACTACTATTAAACAAAGACATTGTGTACACCGTAAAATTACATCAGGTATTTCTAAATCCGGAGTTTATTAAATATCAATATAGTACAAACAATTTAAAATTAACAAAAATGAAAACATTAAAATTATTTCTTATAGCTATACTAGCTATAACAATGAGTTCAGTAGCAACTGCTCAAACAATGGATCATTCGAAAATGGCAATGACAAAAACTGAAACCATTAAGGTCTCGGGAAAATGTGAATCGTGTAAAGCACGCATCGAAAAAACCGCTAAAGTGGATGGAGTTACGAAAGCCGAATGGAACGTTAAAACAAAAATGCTGACATTGGTTTATAATCCTATGAAAGTGAAAAGCGATAATGTTCAAAAGAGTCTTGCTGCTGTTGGACATGATACTCCGAAGTACAAAGCCACTGCTAAAGCTTACAATGCTTTACCCGGATGTTGTAAATACAGATAATTCAGTTTGAAAATTTATCGATTTGAAAATTTGAAAATATTCAGAATGCGGGTATTGCATCTTTAATTTTCAAATTTTCAAATCATTTTTCTCATCTTCAAATTTTCAAAAAATGTTTAATAAACTCGTCAAATATTTTCTTGAACACAGGCTGATTACTTTTATTTTCCTTATTGCCTTTCTGGTAATGGGAATTGCTTATTCACCCTTCAACTGGAAAACAGGATTAATACCCCGTGACCCCATTCCGGTGGATGCAATTCCGGATATCGGAGATAATCAGCAAATTGTATCCACTGAATGGATGGGACGCTCACCCAAAGATATTCAGGATCAAATCAGTTATCCACTTACATCGGCTTTGCTTGGCATTCCGGGTGTAAAGACTATTCGCAGTACGTCGATGTTCGGCATGTCGTTTATCTACATTATTTTCAAGGATAATGTTGAATTCTACTGGAGCCGTTCACGAATACTGGAAAAGCTGAGTTCATTGCCTAACGGTACATTACCGCAGGGAGTGCAACCTTCGTTAGGACCAGATGCCACTGCCTTGGGACAGATCTTTTGGTACACACTCGAAGGTCGAAATCCGAAGACCGGTAAACCCAATGGTGGCTGGAATCCTCAGGAATTACGAACCATTCAGGATTTCTATGTGAAATATAGTTTGTCGGCAGCCGAAGGAGTATCGGAAGTAGCTTCTGTAGGTGGTTTCACAAAGGAATACCAGGTGGATGTCAATCCCGAAGCGTTGAAGGCATTTAATGTATCGGTTATGGATGTGATGAATGCTGTGCGTAAAAGCAACCTGGATATCGGTGCCGAAACAGTAGAACTGAATAATGTCGAATACATCATTCGGGGACTTGGATATGTAAAAAGCCTGGAGGACCTTGATAATTCTGTTGTCACGGTTCGGAATAATGTTCCGGTACGAATAAAAGATGTTGCACACACTTCATTTGGTCCGGCAACCCGTCGGGGTGGACTGGATAAAGCCGGTGCAGAAGTTGTGGGTGCAGTGGTAGTAGCCCGCTACGGTTCGAACCCCATGGAAGTAATTAGCAATATAAAAGCCAAGATCAAAGAGACGGAGGCCGGATTACCTCAAAAGACCTTGCCCGATGGTAGTATCTCGAAAGTTACCGTTGTCCCTTTTTATGACCGCACCGGGTTGATTAAAGAAACAGTAGGCACACTTGAATCGGCTTTATCGCATGAAATCCTGATCAGTATTATTGTAATTATCGTTTTGGTACTGAATCTGCGGGCATCCATCATTGTGGCCGGATTATTACCCTTAGGAGTATTGATGACTTTTATCCTGATGCATTTTTTTAAAGTCGATGCCAATATTGTAGCTTTGTCGGGAATTGCCATTGCCATTGGTGTAATGGTGGATATTGGAATTGTCGATGTGGAGAATATACTTCGACATCTCGAAATGCCGGAGAATAAAGGCATACGTGGTAAAGAATTAATGAACGTCATCTATCTGGCAACAACTGAAGTCAGAGCCGCTGTCGTTACTTCCATTGCGACTACCATTGTCAGTTTCCTTCCTGTATTTGCCATGGAAGCCGCCGAAGGGAAATTATTCCATCCCCTGGCATTCACCAAAACATTTGCCCTCTTATCTGCTTTCATACTTGGAATTGTGGTGTTGCCAACGTTGGTACATATACTTTTTGATATCCGCATTGATACCAAAAAAGTACGCAACTATTTCAATGGCAGCCTGATCATCGCGGGAATAGCATTTATTGTTTTCTGGCAGGTATGGCCGGCACTGGCATTAATTGCCGTTGGAATAAATAATTTACAGGACTATCGCTGGCCTGATAAACACAAAGAATACCCAAACTATATCAATATTGGCATCACGGTTTTGGTAGCAGTCTATTATTTATCGATTGAATGGTTGCCCCTGGGTGCACATAACAGTACGCTGGTTAACTTTTTATTCGTTACCGGCATTGTTGCCTTTATTTTATCTATCCTCATGACTATGGTTCATTATTACGAACCGATATTGCGATGGGCATTGATTCATAAATGGAAATTCCTGATACTCCCTGCTTTCACCTTGTTCTTTGGTTTGTTTGTCTGGCAGGGATTCGATAAAGTATTCGGTTTTATTGCTACCGGTTTCGAAAAAACGGGTTGGACTACATTTCGGCAAACGGCAGTATGGCAGGGGTCGATCAGGGTATTCCCGGGAATTGGGAAAGAGTTTATGCCCTCGCTCAATGAAGGTTCGTATTTACTGATGCCCACCAGTATGCCTCATTCGAGTATTGAAAAGAATCTGCAGTATATTGAAACGCTCGATAAACGACTTACTACCATTCCGGAAGTGGAAGTGGCAGTTGGGAAATGGGGAAGGGTCAACTCGGCCTTAGATCCGGCTCCGGTACAAATGTTCGAAAATACGATTAATTATCGTCCTGAATATATTCTGGATGATGATGGACATCGCGAACGTTTCAAAGTAGACAAAAATGGAAGTTTCCTGCTTAAAAGCGGAGCCGTATACAATCCTAATAAGGATAAATTCCGCGCTATCCCATCGGATAGTTTGATTTCAGATGCCCATGGTGAATATTTCAGGCAATGGCGGCCCCAGATCAAAAAGCCGAACGACATCTGGACTGAAATAGTAAAAGTAACCGATATCCCGGGCTTAACGTCAGCACCGAAATTACAGCCTATCGAAACCAGGTTAGTCATGCTTTCCACAGGAATGCGTGCACCCATGGGATTGAAAGTATACGGACCCGATCTGGAAACCATAGAAAAGGCAGGTCTGCAATTTGAAAAAGCGCTGAAACAAGAGCCTTCGGTCAAAGCATCTTCTGTGTTTTATGACAGAGCGGTAGGTGCGCCCTATCTGGAGATAAAGCTGAATCGTGAAGCTATGGCCCGTTATGGAATGACCGTGAGCGATGTGCAGGAAATCCTTCAGGTGGCTATGGGTGGCATGTCATTGAGTACATCGGTGGAAGGTCGGGAGCGTTTCCCAATGCGGGTGAGGTATGCCCGCGAATTAAGGGATAATCCGGATGACATTAAAAAGATTCTGATTCCTTCGGTAAACGGGACGCAAATCCCGTTGGGTGAAATTGCTGATATTAATTATACCCGGGGAGCCCAAATGATAAAAAGTGAAAATACGTTCCTTGTGGGCTATGTCATCTTCGACAAGGTGGAAAGTAAAGGGGAAGTGGATGTGGTGGATGAAGCTTCTGCAATAATTCAGAAGAAACTTAATTCCGGGGAATTGAAAATACCGGCAGGTGTTACGTATAAGTTTGCCGGGAACTACGAGAATGAGATCCGTGCCACCGAAAGGCTCTCGGTGGTTATCCCGATCAGTCTGTTACTTATTTTGCTCTTGTTGTATTTCCAGTTCAAAACAGTGACGGCTTCGTTTATTCATTTCTCGGGAGTGTTTGTGGCATTTGCCGGAGGATTTATCATGCTTTGGCTTTATGGGCAGGATTGGTTTATGAATTTCTCAGTAGCGGGTATGAACCTGCGCGATCTATTCCAGATGCATCCTATCAACCTGAGTGTGGCTGTGTGGGTAGGTTTTATTGCCCTTTTTGGAATTGCAACCAATGATGGTGTGATTATGGGTACCTACATTCATCAGGTGTTTGAGGAAAAGAAACCTAAAACCGTTCACGAAGTGCGCGAAGCAGTAATTTCGGCAGGTAAAAAGCGGGTAAGGCCGGCCATGATGACAACCGCAGTTGCTGTCATTGCCTTATTGCCTGTACTTACTTCCACCGGTAAAGGAGCCGACATTATGGTGCCTATGGCCATCCCGACATTTGGAGGAATGATCATTCAGGTGATGACTATTTATGTGGTGCCGTTGTTTCAGGCAATGTGGAGGGAAAAGACAATTCATAATTCATAATTAACAATTCCTAATTAAGACAGTTTAATCATGAAATCAAAATTCAACTATAAATACTTAGCAATTGTTTTGTGTTTCTATATATTTCCAGGTGTTTCTATTTATTCTCAGTCCGATTCGCTGACTTATTATCTTGAAACAGCAGTAAAAAACAATCCGACTGTTTTGCAACGATACAACGAGTATCAGGCGGCACTTCAGAAAGTTCCGCAGGTAGGCAGTTTACCCGATCCACAACTGGAAGCCGGGATATTTCTGAGTCCTATGGAACTGATAAGCGGGAATCAGGTGGCAGATATCAAGCTAATGCAAATGTTTCCGTGGTTTGGCGTACTCAAAAATGCAAAAGATGAAATGAGCCTGATGGCAAAAGCAAGATTCGAAACATTCAGGGATGCCAAATTACAGGTATGTTTTGAAGTTCAAAGCACGTGGTACGATCTGTACAAAGTCCGAGAGAATATACGTATCTCCGAAAAGAATATCAATCTGTTGAAGACCATTGAAAGGCTGACACTGGTGAAATACCGGTCGGGATCCGTGGGTAGCAGTTCGTCTTCTTCCGGAAGTAAAATGTCAGGAAGCCCGACTCCAACTGCAAGTTCAGGAATGAATACAATGGGAGGAGGAAGTGCGGAAGTCTCATCAACTCCATCCTCAACTCAACTTCCTGCTGTCCCTATGGGTTCTTCCACCGGTAGCTCGGGTTTGTCGAATGTGTATCAGATTCAGATTGAACAGGGTGATCTGGATAACAACCTGGCATCACTTAAAAATGAAGAAAAGATTATAATGGCCCGGTTGAATAGCTTGTTGAACCGTCCGCAAAATACACCGGTAACAGGTGCCGGTTTATTGTCCGCCGAAGTATTGGATAGTACGTATCTTACAGTTTCAGCGTCGATGTTCAGTCACAATCCAATGTTGGGAATGCTGGACTATGAGCAGCAATCTTTCACTGCCCGAAAAAAGATGCAGAAACAAATGGGCTTTCCCATGGTGGGACTGGGGGTCAATTATACGGTTATCAATAAAAGCGACATGTCCACTTCCTCCATGAATGGAAAGGATATGATTATGCCCATGGTGACATTGACATTGCCGGTTTACCGCAAAAAATACAAAGCCATGCAACTTGAAACCGGGTATTTGAAAACGGCTTCGGAACAAAACTATCAGGCAACGGCTAATTCGCTTCAAACCGAATATTACGAAGCCCTGCAATTGTACAACGATGCACAACGACGCATGAAATTATACGATAGTCAGAGTAAATTAGCAAAAAAGACATTGGATATTCAAATAAAAACCTATTCAACATCGAATTCAAGCATGACAGATATTTTACGTACCCGTTTGCAATTGTTCGATTATGAATTCAGGCAGGTGGAAGCATTAACCGATTATAACAAGGCGATAGCCAGGATAAAACGGTTGAGACCATAGACCCCCGGCCCCTAAAGGGGGGTAAGACATAGTTTCATGTAAAGAAATATATTAATAAGTACTAACTTCTTTCTCCCCTTTAGGGGATGAGGGTTCTTAAATACAACAATATGAAAAAAATATTTTCAAATAAATATGTCCGCAATGGACTGTTGGTCGTTGCAGGATTATTCCTGGGATGGTTGTTCTTTCATTCATCTAGAGGGACAAAAGGAGATCACCAACAAACTACTAAGGTAGCCAAAAAAGAAATCTGGACATGTGCGATGCATCCTCAAATCAGGTTGGATCATCCCGGTAAATGTCCGATATGTGCCATGGAATTGATCCTGTTGAATCAGAACGGAGGAGTGAAAATAGATTCAAATGCAGTTTATTTTTCGAAAGAAGCCATGGAACTTGCCAACGTTACCACCTCGGTGGTCAGCCGCCAGCGACCGGTCAAGGAAGTTCGGCTTTATGGAAAAGTACAGGCTGACGAACGATTGTTGCAAAATCAGGTAGCCCATGTTTCGGGACGAATTGAAAAGTTGTTTGTGAATTTTACGGGCGAACCGGTTCGCAAAGGACAGTTGCTTGCTATGATTTATTCCCCCGATTTGATTACAGCGCAACAGGAATTACTTGAAGCAACTAAAAGCAAACAATCGCAACCCGAAATCTACGAAGCCAGTAAAGAAAAGCTGATGCAGTGGATGCTCACCGACCGCCAGATTTCGCAAATAGAGCGGTCTGGTAAGGTGAAGATGAACTTTGAGGTTTATTCCAATACTTCGGGCATTGTTACTGCGAAACGCGTTGCTACGGGCGATCATGTATCGGAAGGAAGCTCCTTGTTCGAGGTGGCCAATTTATCCAGTGTCTGGGTGTTGTTCGACGCGTACGAAAGTGATTTACCCTTCCTGAAAGTGGGGAATACCATTGCATTTACCATTCAGGCAATGCCGGGCGTAAATTATTCAGCCAATATTCTGTTTATCGATCCGGTGATTGATCCGGTGAACCGGGTGGCTAAGGTACGGGTGGAAGTCAGCAATTCAGGAGGAAAGCTAAAACCTGAAATGTTTGCAAACGGAACGGTAAAAGCCAATCTGACAGAATACCGCGATAAACTGGTGATTCCCCGTTCGTCCGTTTTATGGACCGGAAAACGATCTGTTGTGTATGTCAAACAACCTAATTCCACAGAAGTGAATTTCAGAATGCGTGAAATTGAACTCGGTCCTATGTTAGGCAACAGTTATGTCGTGGAAAGCGGATTAACCGATGGTGAAGAAATTGTAACCGACGGTACATTCAGCGTGGATGCCGCTGCACAACTGGCAGGGAAACCAAGCATGATGAACCGTAATGAACCGAAAGCGAAAAAAATAAGCAGGACAAACAAGGGAAACAGCATGCCGGGAATGGATATGTAGATAAAAAAAATTAAATTTTTTTTTATAGTTCGTTTTATCACTATCTTTGCATATCGAATAAATTAATTGCCATGCGGAAAAAGGTGAAAGAATTGATTGATATAATTGAGGCTGACGGTTGGTATTTTGCACGTCAAAAAGGAAGTCACAAGCAATACAAACATCCCTTAAAAAAAGGGATAGTTACTATTCCCGATCATGGTAAAAATGATGAATTAGAACATTTTTTGGTAAATTCAGTTTTAAAGCAAGCAGGTCTAAAATAATTTCTTTGGAAAATTAAAATTATGGAAAAAGTAATTGTAGAAATTTATTATTCAGGGAATAACTTCAGTGCTTATGCACCCATTTTAGAGGGCTGTGTCAGCACGGCAGGTACGTTGGATAATATGAAAAAAAACATAAAAGAAGCTATTGAATTTCATATTGAAAGCAGTATGACCGATAACGAAACCATTCCCAATATTTTTAAAGGAGAATATGAATTGGAGTTTATACTTTCAACAGAAGCATTGCTGAATGCATACAGCGATATTTTTACAAAAGCAGCTTTATCTCGTATTACAGGAATTAACGAACGCCAACTTTGGCATTATGCTTCCGGAATGCGCAAACCACGTCCGGCACAACGCAAAAGGATAGAAGATGGTTTACACCGTTTAGGAGCTGAACTTCTTGCATTGAATGTTTAAGCTGACGAATTAAGTAAAAAAAAACACCGGATGAAATTATTCATTCGGTGTTTTTTATTTTAAAAGCGGGATGATGCACTTAATCATTGAATGGTTCTTCATAGGTTAATAAGTAAATGTTTTCAGAAGGTTCTTTCAAAAAATCGAAAGCCGGATTTGATTGAATACTGTTATTTTCTTGCCACAAAGGCTCAAGGACACAAACTTCCACTAAGTAAAATACAAACGAACGACAATTTTCTTTTGTATAACCCTATTATCACAACCAACTAATCAACTAATCAACTAATCAACCAATCAACCAATCAACCAATTAACTAACTAATCAACCAATTAACTCTCCCTCTTCCCCTTCAGCAATAGGTTAACGGCATCCTGCATGGAGCCTGCCTTTGTAATAGCACCGGAGTTGACAAAATAGATTTCGTCGGCATTCTCGATGGTGTTCAGGCGGTGGGCAATAATAATTCGTGTTGTACCCTGAGGTAGTTTCTTCAGAATGTCATCGAGCAATTGTTCAGTAACTGTGTCGATATTGGCAGTTGCCTCGTCGAGAATCAGCAATTCGGGCTTGCGCAATACCGCCCGTATAAAAGCGATCAGTTGCTTTTGACCCAGGCTGATTCCATCACCGGACGATTTAATTTGTGCACTCAGTCCCCCGTCAAATCGTTCGAGCAAGCCATTCAGTCCCGATTCAGCCAGAACAGTTGATAATGCATCGTTTGAAATGTCCTTGTATTCAGTGTTCCCGTAAAGAATATTATCCCGGATGGTACCACTAAACAGGAATGGCTCCTGAAGAATAAACCCGATCCTGGAAGTCCGTGAATCAATATCCAACGAGCGGATGTCTATGCCATCGAGTAATATCTGACCCGAAGTTGAGTCGTATAAACGTGCCATGAGCGAAGCCGTTGTGGTTTTACCTCCTCCTGTCGGACCTACAAACGCGTAGGTTTTACCCGGTTCCAGGTCGAAACTAACATCTTTCAGGATCTCACTTCCCGGAATATATGAAAATGTAACATGGCGGAATGACATACGGTAAGGTGTTTTCTCAACGTTCGTCGGCTCGGTGACAGAAAGGTTGTTTTCGAGTACCAGAATTTGGGATATCCTGTCCCAACCGGCAAGCGCTACCTGAAAGTTTGCCCACAAGGCAGCAATCTGACGAAGCGGATTGTAGAACTGGGCGATATATGCCAAAAAGCTGATCAGCAATCCCACCGAAAACTGTCCGACGGCAATCAGGTAAATCCCCAATGCCAGTACCACCATTTGCCCGATATTGGAAGAAAAGCCGAATACGGGCGTAAACATATTATTAGCAATGCCTGCTTTTACCGAGTTCCGGTAGTTTTCGGTATTCACTTCATCAAAGCGTTTGCGGAAATAATCGCGCCGGTTAAAGGCAACGATCACCTTGAAGTTGTTGAGGCTTTCCTGAATTTCGGCACTAAGGAAACCGGTGCTTTTCATATTGACGGCATTGCGGTTTTTTACCCAGGGGGATATGCCCCGTGTGAATATCCATAAAACAATGGCGGGAACTAAAGCTGCCAGACCAAGTTTCACGTTTATAGACAGGAGGAAGACCCCGGCGCCCACCATGGTGAATATGCTGCTCATAAACTGAACCAGCGACTGCGAAAAGAACTGGTTTATTTTATCCGTATCGTTATTTACCCTCGAAATCAAATCGCCCGCTTTATTCTGATTGAAAAAATCGATTGGTAAATCCTGAAGCTTGTTGAACACAATATTCCTCAGATTAAACAGCATACGCTGACCAACCCGCCCCATTAGTTGGGTCTGGGTGTAGCCGCTTACCAATGCCAGCAGGAAAACACCAAATAAAATAATGGTATATTGTATCACTCCCTCGTAATGCTTGGTGACGATAAACGTATCGACCGCATGTCCCATCAGATAGGGTGCCACCAGGTTTAATCCTGAGTTGATAAAAATAAAAATCATGGCAATGTAGAGGTTTTTACGCTCTTGTCCCATGAGAGCCATCAACCGTTTTAAGGTGTTGGTCATGCTGACCTTTTCGTTGGATTGAACTCCTTTTTTTATGTTGAGATTATAGCTCATAATTACTGGTGCTTCGTTGTGAATTGAAAATTTGTACATATTCGGGACTGGTCTCCATAAGCGATTCGTGGGTACCGTGTGCCAGTATTTCACCTTCCTCCAACAGAATGATTTGCCCGTAATTCATGATGGAAGCAATCTTTTGTGTTACCGACACCAACGTGATATCCGGATAATTTTTAGTCATATTATCAAGGATCTTTTCTTCAGTCTGGCTGTCGACTCGGGCTGTAAAATCATCAAGCAACAGAATCTTCGGGTTCAATGCCAGGGCACGTGCCAACATGATCCGCTGTTTCTGACCTCCCGAAAGGCTGTTGCCCCGCTCGCTCACAATGGTATTTAACCCTTCGGGCAGGGATTTGATAAAGTCATTCAATTCGGCGGTTTCAATGGCTTTCTCCAGAAGTTCATCGGTGACTTTATCATTAAAGGCGATGTTTTCGCGAAGGCTCATGTTGAAAATGATGCTGTCCTGAAACACAAACCCGATTTGTTGCTGGAATAATTCTTTGTTATAATCGTTTATATTGACACTATCAAAAAATATTGATCCGCTGGCCGGTTGGATCAGTCCGGTAAGCAAATATAGTAATTGCGATTTCCCGGCCGCTGTGGGTCCGATCAATGCCGTTCGACTGCCTTGTTCGATGGATAGCGATACGTTCTTTAATGCCGGTTTATCGTCGTAATAAACGGATATATTCTGCATTTCAATGTTTCCTTTCAACGGCGTATTTATAATTCCGGTATCGCGCGTTTCTGTGGCATTCAATACTTCGTAAATTCTGGCGTAGGACACTGATGCCTGAACCACAAAATTACTGATGAAACCAATGACAATGATCGGGAAGATCAGGATGACCAGGTACGAATTAAAGGCTGCAAAATCGCCTAATGACATCGTGCCGTTGATGACGAAGTGTCCCCCAAGAGCCAGGATAATCAGGGATGCCATGTTGCTAACGAAAACGACGATGGGGATTAATGTTGCAAACAGTTTGAGGATGGATATCCCCAGGTTCCTGGCTTGCGTATTGGCATCCATGAATTTGGAATATTCCAGCATTTGCGAATTCAATACCCGCACAATGGCCGCACCCATAATGCTTTCGCTGATAACTTTATTGAGCCAGTCGATTACTTCGCGGCTTTTCTTAAACAACACCCGCACTCTCCGGAATACCACGTAAAACGAACCGCTGATAATCGGTATGATGGTCAATACCGATAAGGCCAGTTTCCAGTCGATGGAGAATAACAGAATACTGGCGCCGATAATAATAAACACCGACGAAGCCAGAGATACAATGGCCATCGATACGAACATCTTCACCGAGTCAATGTCGGAGGTGAGATTGGTCAATAGTTTCGACGGGTTTGCCTGCTGAATAAAAGCATAACTCTGGCGGGAGATTTTATCGGCAAGCTTTGTCCGCAAGTCACGTGCTACGCGCTCGGAAGCATAGGTTTGTAGAATGCCCTGCAGAAAAGTAAATACGAAGATGATCAATGCAGCCACCATAAACTGAATGATCAGCCGCTGATACGAGAAACTTCCCTTGGCAAAGTCATCAATCCCGTGTGAAATAAGTTTTGGAATCACTAGATTCACTCCATTACTCAATAATGCAAAGACGATCAGAAAAATAATCATCAATTTGTACGGTTTGAGCACCGAGAATATATTGGGTTTGTCGGGTTTTTCCGCAGGAAGTGATTTGGTAGTTCTATTTGCCATTCTAATTTAATCTTTTTGTAGAGATGTTTTAATCGAAAGAATTCAATGTCGGATTAATGGATTTTTTCATTGTTATGAATCGTAGTCTGTACAGATTCAGGGTATGAGATAAAAGGGTTTTGCTAAAGTTAACTTTAGTTTGTTCTAAGATTTAGGTTCCTTTATTTGAGTTTGCAAAGTTACAAACAACAACAGATAACAAATTACAGAAAAGCTATAAATTAACACCAGTTCTTGTGAAATGTTGTAAATGAAACAGGTTGCCATCCGGCAACCTGGGATTAAACGTATATGAATTAATATTGAATATACGAGTCATTTATCATGCATTAATTAATTTGAAAATATCTAATTTTTTCATTTGCATAAATGCATTTGTTACTCTTCCTTTTTTTGAAGGATCACTCATTAACTCAGATAAATTATCGGGAATTATTTGCCATGAAACTCCATATTTATCTTTTAGCCAACCACACTGCCCTTCTTCGCCACCATTGGCAGTCAGGTTTTCCCAGTAATAATCTATTTCTTCCTGATCTTCGCAAAATACCTGAAAAGATACGGATTCATTAAACTTAAAAAGCGGCCCTCCATTCAAAGCTGTAAAAGATTGTCCGTTGAGGTTGAAACTAATTGTCATAACAGTACCTTCTTTCTGTCCATGATTTTCAAAACCTTCCTTCCCATAACGGGATGCACTTAAAATTTTTGAATCTTTGAATACTGTCGTGTAAAAATTGGCAGCTTCTTCGGCCTGATTGTCAAACCAAAGGCAAATCGTAATATCCTTTGTCATATTTTTTTCTTTTATTCTCTGTTTTTGTGTCTGTCCCTTGAAATTTGTCAGTATTGTATGCCAGACTTATTTTTTTGGATGTATTGACAGTTTAAATCCAATGATCAAACCTTTTTATTACCCGTGGAATTATAACCAATGAATCTGATTTTTGAGTATAACAACCTTGTTCCGTTTTTGTTTTAAAGAATAATTCCCAAATGAATCAATTAATTCCAATTTGTTTTGAGGCATAAAGCATTTGCTGAAACCCTGATTTCAGTAGGCTGTAAAAGAGGGGAGGGATTAATCAACAGGATACGAATTACATTCACATCAGGATGCTTTCAGTAATTTCTCTAACTCTTTTAATAATTTCTTTGTTTTTTCAATCAGGGTGGGTTTATTCAGTTCCAGTTGAATCTTATCGAAATCTGGTAAAGCTTCCGTGGAATTTGTAAATCGAATGGTGTTGTTTCCTTTATTCAGTTTTACAGAATACGTACATTCCTGAATGGGTTCGATACTTCCGGACTTAAAATCAGCCAGTAGTGTATCTTTTCCGTTAACATTCATAGTAGCATGTCTGTTTTCCTGACAGAGATATGAAATTGTAAGATGATAGCGCCCTGTATTGTTTGCAAAAATATCCCGGAATTCAATATAATTACCGGTATTTTTCCCTAATGAAACTACTTTTGCTCTTCCTGAACAGATCGAATCTATTGCTACATTTCCCTGACCGGCACGAATCACGCTGTTTTGTGTCAGATTGAAATTGTTTATCCAGGCATACTCTGCTTCAAATACTTCCTGTAGCCGGGTTTGATTTCCAATCACTTTCAACAGCACAACTCCATGGGATGGAACTGTAGTCTTGTATACAGAATCTTTACTTTTGAAATCAGAATGCGACCATAAATTGCGGCCATACACCATGCCTGCCAGATTAAGGTCTTTCCATTTCACAGACATAGTAGTCTTCGAAGCACTCCGGTTAAATAACACTACGGCACGTTCCCTGCTTTGTTTTCCGTTTAAATTCTTAGCCCAGACCTGTAACCCGGCACCATTATCGGTGACCAAATGCCCTTGTACTCCCGTTGTATCCTGATCAACTGCAATTACTTCCCGGTTTGTCAGTATATCAGTTGTATGTTGATTGATTGTCGACAAATCATTTCCTAGTACCAGGGGTGCCGATAGGATACACCACATGCTGAAATGACTTTTATCTTCTTCAGCAGTCATACCCCTTCCAACTTCCAGCATGTCCATATCATTATAGTGACCCTGACTTGCAAACGGAGCTAAGTAAGTATTTCTTTCTATAACATTGATAACACTATTCCACGAGGCATTTATATCTTCGG
>Ga0302286_10000753_pt1 | contig 25447 bp, 31 predicted proteins | sample III_Fen_E2_3_FD_198765 | JGI IMG/M metagenome (GOLD analysis project Ga0302286, IMG submission 198765) | Peat permafrost microbial communities from Stordalen Mire near Abisko, Sweden - III_Fen_E2_3 | ecosystem: Environmental > Terrestrial > Soil > Wetlands > Permafrost | place: Sweden: Abisko...
TTGATTTGTAGGCCCGTGCGTGAAAGGTGGCACCAGCAAAGCCCACTGCGCGCGACCGCCTCAAGGTCCGACGACTCTACCACCGGAGAGATTGCAGGGGAGCAATCGAGACAGAGCGCGACGCGGGACCGCTCGTGGTCGTAGATGGCGACCCCATCGGCGAGGTGGCAGTAGTGGCAAGCTGGTGTGGGCATGGTGTTAGCTCTGGATGACGATTAGTTTCTGCTTGCGGTAGCGGTGGCGGTCAACGTCGTTCCTGAACTCGCGCATGCAGTAGGTATTCCCCGTCTGGTCGGGATTCGCTCCGGCAATCCAGACGCCGTACCACTCGAACTTGGCGACCATGGCCCGCGCTGCTTCTGCGTGGTTCTCTTCCAGGTCTAGAGCGTGGTCGTAGGGCACGGAGACGCGTCCAGCGAAAGAGCGAGCCGAGATGCGGCAACAGCGCGTGCTGGTTGTCCCGTGGTACTTGGTAACGATTGCTTGTCGCATGATGTTCACTCCTATGTGGCTGGCTCGTCAGTACCGGGGAACCAAACCCCGGACAGACCCACCGGCGTGCAAAATCGGTGGGTTTCGCCTTGTTGTGTTGGGTTACTCGATGGGCATCACCTCGTTCCTACCAAGAAGTCGTCTTCCCAAGCGAAGTAGGGCGCCTGGTAGTGGTACAGCGAGACCGCAACCGCATCGGAGCCGGATAGCAAGTCGCTCCCGCATCCATCACACGTGCAATTGAGGGCCAACTTTCCAGGAACCTGTCGCATGCCTTCGCCGTCGCCGTTGACCGCTGGAAACTCGCCCGGCTTTCTGTCGGCCGTCCACTTCATGGTGTCTTGCCAGGACTTCGCGCACTTGGGGCAGCAGATTTCGCGCTTCATGGCCCTACTCGCAGCGCACAGACAGGTTCTTGCCAGCTCGGCACACGTAGACGACCGAGGCGCCCGCGCAGTCGTGCTTCTCGTGGGTGGACTTCCACTCGATCACGAGCTCGTCACTCGCGGCCAGCTTGGCACGTCCTACGGTGCAAGATGGGACGCCGTCCGCGTTCTTGGCGACCTTGCCACCCTTGAGCGTGGCCGGGAGAGCGTCGCGCTTGATGATGTCGCCCGCATGGGCATCGAGAGCGGCAAAGGCGTGCATGGCGAAGGCGGATACGATGGCGATGGTCTTGATCGTGGTCTTCATGGGTTACTCCTGTGTGTTGTCTCGTTCCTGTGTGTTGTCTCGTTCCTGTGTGTTGTCTCGTTCCCGCCAGCCTACCCGACCGTGATTCGGTCGCCGCGCTCCGTGCGCAGCGTGACCTGGATACGAGCTGTGCAGACTCGACGGTCCGCGGACTCGCGAAACGCTTTGCGTGCCGCCTTGAGCGCGTCCGAGCTACGCCGAAACCGCACTCCGGCGACAGCGTCCTTCGTGGCCGACTCGTCGGCACCGTCGATCAGGTGGTCGTGGCCCGTGTATCCCTGGCGAATCTCGGCGCTGATTCCTGTGAGCATCGTGCTTACTCCCTGTTGGTTGGTTGCGTGTTGCGTGAAAGGTTGGCGCTACTACTGCCCCGAATGTCCGCCTCTGCTGCCTTGCGGCCTGGGTTACTGGCTCGTGGCCCGTTCGCGCCCTGGAAAACTAGAGCACGTGTTCAACGTGCATCATGTTCTTGAGTTCGTACATGTCTCAGGGTATTGCATCGCTAGTGCCAAGGCCGAAAGCGAGCGTAACTACGCAGAATTGCTTGAAGTAGTGCTTGGCATAGCTTGCGACAGGGCCTGGAAGTGACGAGAAACGTCGCTTTTGCTATGCAAAGATTGCGAAGGTGCGCAAAAGGGTCAGTCGTGCTCGAGCGCAGCTCACGAGCTCGAGACAGCTCGAGGTAGGGCCAGGCGAAGAAGGGAGCCAAGCCACGCCCCGAGCGAGGCACGGATTGCACGCCCCCAGCTAGGTACTCGACCCGAAGCCTTGCAATGCCTCACCACTCACCCGGCACGCCAGCATGCAGGCCCGAGCTCGCTCCCTGCTCCCTACGCACGGATGGACACGAGATGTCCTGTGATTGCCAGGTAGAGCCAGGTAAGGCGCACTGCTGGGCAAGGTCTGGCATGGTCGCGGCGGCGAAGAAGACGACGTGGTGAGGACACGTGCATGGACGTGGTACGCTGTGAGCGGGTGAGACCATGACACATCAACTAAGGACAGCACAGTGAGCCCTAGACTGTGCAAACTCAGCCACTTAGGCCATCTTTTGGGCCTTCCGGCTTGCCACCTTGAGCGTTTGGCTAGGCTCGGCAAGGTAAAGGCTGTGCGCGTGTCTGCCTTCGGGACCGGCCCCAAGGCAGGCCACTACTACGTGACCACCACAGAGGCGTGCCGCATCCTACGCGAGATGATGCTCACCGGGCAGGACTACGAGGCAGGCCGCCGCGCAGTGTACCGAGCAGCCCGCAGGACCGCCGACAGCACCCGCAACACGGGCCTGCACGAGGTTGGTCCGACCGTCGGCAAGGTCAAACCGGGCACCGAATGACCCAGCGCGACCGGCTAACCCCGCGTATTGCCTAGCTTTGTGCAGCGTGTATACGTAACAAACTGTTACTTAATCCGCGTCAAAGGCATGAGCAGTGCAGCACCAATGGTTACGGGTACTTGCGCGCCGTTTGTTAACGGATGCCGGGGGTATGTTAACAGACTGCCGGGTGAGCTGAGCCAGGCCAGCCAAGGCCAGCCGGGAGAGAGGAGGCGAGCCGGGGCGAGGCAAGCGCGCGCCGGACCGGGGTACCCTAGTGGAGTAGCCATGGCCTAAACCGCCGCCTAGTCCCCGCGCGCGATTTTCTCACCTACCAACTTTCTGCCGCATCGCATCCATGCTACAGTCGATTGTCCGCCGCAGTCCAGACCACATCATCCACTGTGTGACCGAGTCTTCCTGACCGACCTTCATGACAAGGCTGCGTGCCATCCCAGGCTAAAAGGCATGAACCCTGGGGTTACTTCGTGGTAGCGTTGCTGCAGGAGTGAACATGAAGCGATTCAGCAACGAGGTGTCGTTTACGTCTGACAGCGACCTGGGACCACTGAGCACGTTTCGGCAGTCGGATACTGGCGAGTGGGTCCGCGCGGTTGACGCGCTGAAGGTTGAGCGAGAGCTGGCGGAGTTCCAGCGCGCTTCGGTCTTCACGCGGATGTGGGCGTGGCTGGTGGGGTACCGGGTGAAGTTCACCGAGTAGCGGCGTTGACACTACATGGCCAGTGACGTAGCGTGAAGTATGGCCGGGACGTCGTTGGCCTTGCCGCAGGCCCAGCAAGCGGTCCTGAAATATTTCGAGCGGACGCTAAAGCGTTCGAGCCGAATCGTGGAGGCAGCGCAACGGGCGCCTGACCTGGAAATGGTGACCGACCCGGAGACGGGTGAGTCGCGGATGTGCGGGGCAGAGGGGATGACTCCCAAGCAGATACGCATCGCGCAGCACGCGCTGTTGCCGGCGAAGTCGGCTCCGCTGTACCTGACGGAGGCGTACCGGGACTTCGAGCTGGCCCAGAAGCTGGCTGCGGCTGCGAACGGGTCCGTTGGGACCCAGACGGCCCGCACGGTGGTGCTGGTGGTGGAGAAGCCGGTGTACGAGCGGGTACGGGTGGACCGTGGGGATGCTATCGAGGTTGAGGAGACCAAGGGGTAGGGATGGCGTTCAAGAAGCGCAGGCTCATCCAAGCCATCTCCGACAGGTGCCCGAAGGACGCCAACTCACTCCTCGAAGCCACCAAGAAGGAGCTTTGGCCGTTCCTCCAGCAGGTTCGACGGCTGTTGCTCGATGCCTACTCGGGCGGGACCGACCCAGGTGGCACCGGAACGGGCGGAACGACGGTCATCGTCAACGAAGGCGACACCAATACCACCGTCATCAGCACGACCATCAACCCGAGCCCGTTTTCTGACCATCTTGTGAAGGCCAGGACACTCGACGAGACGCCAGTGGGAGGACTGAAGGAGAAAACCCAGGGCGATGATGGCATTGTTTGCACGGTGAAGCTCGATGGGGACGGTGTGGAACGGCTTCACATCGGTTTTTTGCAGTCCCAGCAGGACCCGGTAACCGTTGCGTCGCGTTTGTACCCAGCCAAGGTGGTCGACCCGCTAAACCGAGGGTTTTTCACGTGCTGCTACCTCGGTCCGCACTTCTCAGGTGGAAATACCCCAATGATGGCGGGGTGGAACGTGATTGCTCCTGGCGTGTACGAGTACCCGACGGCCGAAAAGCTGCCCAGCGATTGGCTGGATGGCATCAGCGTCGAGTCCTACGATGCAAACGGCGTCTCGACCATGGTTGGGAAGACCGTGTTGGCGTACTTCGAGGGAGACGCTTCCCTTCTCGTGGACGAGGAGAAGCTTCAGCAGCTCTTCTTGCTGGAAGACGTCGGAATCTACAAGTACCACGACCCGGCAGACCCGGCCGGCGTGTGGCGCTTCGGCAGCTCCAAGCCTCGCCTGCGCCGAATCACCGAATATTCGCTATCTTCCCAGTGGACCCAGGGAATGACCTTCCAGTGCCAGGCTGGAAATCGCTACGGGACCGACTTCTTCACGCTCGGAAACTCTTCGGTGACGCTCGGGACTACTCCCATCGAGTGGGTTCACTCCGAAGGCCCGGAGTTCATTTGGCAGGACCGCTACGAGCTTCTGACTGGGACACAGCTCTCCAGCGAGCACGCCAGCACAGAGGCTCTGAACTTCGAATGGTCCATGGCCAGCGGAGACGCGGCTGCGCCAGAGGGATTTGAGACGCTGGCTCTCACCCCTGGAATCACAGCAATGACTCCAGGACCGTGGATTTTCGACATTGAGCAAATCTGGCTCGATTCGGTGCCATCGGGGACCACCACCACTGTTCGCGTGCAGGTCCTGGCAGACAACGGCGTCACTGCTCCAGTGTTGTTCACCGCCGAGTCTCCTCCCATCGTGAACACCTCGGCTCAGTCGCTGTCGTTTGCCTACGACGATGCCGGTCACACCATCGCGAACACCGACCGCCTCGTGGCCGTCTACTGGCTGCACACCGACTCGATTTCTCCGGTCAGAGTGCACATGCGCTACAACAGCGCGACCCGAGGAACGCGAGGAACGCGAATCACTGTTCCGTTCTCGATGAACATCGACAGCGGTGGCTCGCCGAGCACTGGCACTCGGTCGTTCACTGCCTCTGCGACCGAGATGGCCATCGACTCTGCTGCGGTCAAGAGCCACACGTACATCGGAGCGCTCGGCCAGCGCACAGACACCATTGGCCTTCCAGACGCCATCACGGCTGGAGTGGTTGTCTGCAAGCAGGTACCCTACGACTCCACTGGCGGTGCACTCACCATTCGCCCGCTATGGGCACCAGGCTCATCGGCATCTGGGTATGTTCGGTGGGGCGTAAACGTCCAAGCTGCCACGGGCGCCGACATCACCACCGGGCCGACCACGCAATACTTCACTGGTGCAAGTGGCTCTCACGCGGCTAACGTCCCACTACTGGAGACTGGCGTGGCCACCACGCTTCACCCGACGGCTGGCTCGTGGGTGCGCATCGAGCTTCAGCGCATCGGAGCCGATGGAGCGGACGACTACGCCGCCCAAGCCAACCTCATCGGCATCCAGATTGACTACACCGCTCAGGGGCTCGCTGGACCAACCGGACCGACCGGTCCCGCGGGAGCTACTGGGGCTACCGGGACCACCGGTGCGACAGGACCCACGGGCCCAACCGGATCGACGGGATCCACTGGTCCAGCGGGATCTACCGGTCCAGCAGGAGCGACTGGCCCGACGGGACCGACGGGCGCCACCGGACCAATGCCGACCGTCACGGGCTCGGGCTGGGCGCACGTCACCGGAGGCACGTGGGACGGGGTCGCCACGACTCCGACCAAGGCCGACGTCGGTCTCGGTAGCGTGCCCAACACGGACTTCACCGCAGACGTTCGCAACTCCAAGCTTGGGCTGCACACCGGCGTGCTCACCGGGTGCGTTCTCTCGATCAACGGAGGGGACAACACCAAGGTCGACGTCAGCGCGGGGACGTGCCGCTACGTCGACAATAGCGACCCAGCAAACCCCGTCGTAGAGACGCTCACTGTCTCGGCCGCCACCGTCACGCCGACCGTCGGAGGGAACGGTCTGGGCACGATCTTCGTTTGCTGGGGCGGAATCTCGCGGCAATCAGCCGGCGTCGGGGTTCCGGTTTTCTCGACCGAGTTTTCTGAAACGGAACGGCGCACGGTATCGGTGCTCGGGCGCATGTGGGCTACGGCGATCGGGGCATCATCCATCGCCACCGTCACCAACTACCAGGCCCCCGCGTGGGGCGCGGCGAAGACGCTCGAAGACTTGGCGTATGCCCTGGGCGGCGCCATCAACCTGGACGGCAATGATTTCACCGCCCACACTGGGCAACTCACGTTGGACAAGAGCGTCGGGCACTCGTTTCGCCTCTACGCTGCATCCGGCACGAGTAAGGACGTGCCGAACAACCCAACCAATGCGGCACTCACCCCGGTGACGGCGTATCGGTATTGGGCCGCCTCGGGAACGAGCTACGGCAACGCGCTCAGCTCGACCATCGATCCGGCATACTACGACAACGCTGGAACGCGCACCGCGGTCCCTGCTGGCAAGTGGACGATTCAACGGGTCTACTACTTCTCGGGCTCGGCGACTGTTGCGGTCACCTACGGGCAGGCGGTGTTTGACACCCTCGACGCAGCCAAGGCCGCAGCCAATACCCAGGTGATCGTGTTCTCGGACATGGCCACCCGCATGCTTCACGGCGGGATTCTCAGGTCCCGTGTCTACGTCCAGCAAGGAGCGACTGACCTGTCCGGTGCTTACGTCGAGCGCATGACCGCGTTCGTCGGAGGTGGGGCGGGGAGCGGCGGCGGCTCTGTTGGCGATCACGCGACACTGGCTCACCTTGACTATGCCAGCTCGGGACACACCGGGTTCCTTCCGTCCACAGCAACCACGGCGTCTGTCCCGGACAGCACTAACAAGCGTTACGTAACTGACGCTCAGGTGACATCGATCGGGAGCATCCCCTCGCTTTCCAGCTCCACGCCAGCGGCTGAAACCAATGGTGCAACCGGCGCCGTTGGAACCGGGACCACCGCCGCGCGCGCCGATCACGTCCATGCGATGCCGTCGGCACCCACACTGGGAGGCCTCGGCGGCGAGCCCGCGCTTGGCAACCCAGGTTCGGACGGCTACGTGCTTTCATCAACGGCGGCGGGAGTTCGCTCGTGGTCAGCGGTCGGAGAAGCGCCCATCGAGATGACGAACCTGACCCCGCCCAGCAGCCTCACCATCACGGCCGGATATGGCGCAGTGGTTGCGCAGAAGTACACCCTCAACAATGGCGTCACGCTGACCATCGGCAACGGCGCGATCTTGGTGATCACATGAGTATCCTGAACCTCTACAAGCAGTCCTCTTCCCCAAGCGCTCCATCGGCCAACACGGCGAACGTCTTCATCGACAACGCGGCCGCCCCAAGGCCTCGCCTTGTCGACGAGAACGGCAACGTCTACACGCTGCTGGATTCGAAGCACAATGACTGGCACCTATCCAACAGCAGCGTCTCGTCGGTGTCCGGAGGATACGCCTCCGACACCTACTTGGCCGGGTCATCGATCGTGATTCCCGCTGCGGGCCTATGGAAGGCTGGGTCGCAATACAAACTGTCGTTCGACATGGTGAAGACGGCCGCTGGCGTAGCCACGCCGATCATCACGATTCGCATGGGCACCCTTGGCACCACAGGCGACGCATCGGTTCTGGCGCTCACGTTCGGGGCCGGTACCGCCGCGGCCGACACGGGCATCTTCGACGTGATGGTCGGATTCCGAACCGTGGGATCTGGGACATCCGCCGTCGTCCAGGCTGTCGCCTGCTGCTCGCACGCGCTCGCCGCAACCGGCCTTGTGTCCACTGGGGCGAGCGGCGCTGGCATCATTGTCGGCACGTCGAGCGGGTTCAACAGCACCACACAGACCATCATCGGGGCGAGTTTCAATGGTGGTGCGTCGTTCAGCGGAACCTGCACGCTCGTTCAATCTGAACTGAAGGGGCTCAACGTATGAAACGATTCGAAGCACTACTCGTCGGCGTCCTAATCGCGCTGTCCGCGGTGCCCGCCCAAGCCGCGTCCGTCACCCAGGGCACCGACGGAACCCAGGGCGACAGCGGGCCGGCGTACCTCGACTATGTCACGAGCAAAGTGTTTCCGTCGCAGCTCCCACCCACCGTCACCGTCTACCCGGCCGGCACGACCTCGAGCGCGCGAGGCGGCGACACCCTCAGCATCGCCGGCACGGACATTTGCACCCCGACCCCCACGGCCGGCGCTCCCGCATGCCTCGGGACCGACAGCAAGATCTCGACGTCGGTGCTCCCCACCATGGGCGACCTTTACGCAGGGACCGGGATCGGCTTTGTCGGCACCACACAAACAGTAACCGACACCGCATCGGGCACCGGCACCGGGTCAGGCACAGGAACAGGAACAGGCACCGGAACCGGCACGGCAACGATCACGACCACGGGGACCGCATCAGGGAGCAGGACCACTGCCTTCACCGGAACAGCCACCGAGAGTTTTCAATCCTTCTATCCACAGACGACGATGTCCTACACCGCCACGGCGGCCAGCACGACTACTCGCACGGTCACGGCGACGCTGAACGCGGCGAGTTCGTCGATCACGACATCGACGTTCACCAAGATCGGGACACAGACCCAATCTGGCACAATCACGATCACAGCGACGGCGACGCAGCTTGGTGCGTCCGTTTCTGGAAACGTGTCCGGGCAGGCGGGCGGCACGGTCGCTGGCTCCATATCGGGGACCATCAGCGACGCGTCGTCGGCCACAGCCACCACTACCGGAACGGGCTCGGGCGTCGGATCTGGTCCAGGAACGGGCACGGGTACCGGGACGGTCACGTTCGTGGTCGCGACCGGAACCGGGACTGGCTACTACACCAATTCGCGCACCGCCACCGAGACGCACACTTACCCGCTCACCTACACGATCACAGTCACGGGCACAGCGAGCGGAACGGTCACAGCCGATGCGATGTTGCCGTTCAAGACTCTCACTTACACCAGCCTGGACACCACGACTGCAACCGGATCTGCAACCCTTGCCGGGACAGGAAACGCCACAGGCAACACCACCGGGACCGTCACGGGAACGGTTTCTGGAACCGTAACCGGAACTCTATCTGGCAGTGCGACCAAGACCGTCACGGCAACCTTGACCCATGCCACTGTGGCTAGCTCGCCAACGATCTTTTCCACCGGGACGCAGACAATGACCGGCACGATCAACGTGGTGCCGAAGAAGACGGCACAGGGTTACGGAGATTCAACTATTTCCGACGACGGCACCGGACCAGTCGCGCCGAGCATTGGGCTGACGGATGGACAGGGGCCAGGTAGGACTATCCTAAAGCCAGGGGTCACGAAGTCGCAGATCGGCAGCCAGGTGTGGAGCAACATTTCCGCGGTGACAGTGTGTCCTAACGGTGACGCGTACATGGCGATCAATGGCGGGAGCATCTGGATCCAGCCGGGTGGAACCGGAAATTTTGTGGACCTGTCTCAGACGGCTCGCGTCTGGAAGTCGCTGAAGTGCCTGTCCACGGGCAACGTCCTCGCATCCGTGAGCATGGGCGACATCTACGAGAGGTACAATGGTGCTGGCAATTTCGTGGCGCTCGGGCAGACCTCGCGAGACTGGGGCCAGGTTGGCGAGGACGCCTACGGGAACGAATGGGCAGCAGTGGTATCGGTCGACTTGTTCAAGCGGACAAACCACATCGGCAATTTTGTTGCTCAATCGGCCGGCGCGTTGGGATGGTCAGGCGTGGACGGCACAGCGTTTGGCACTGTCGTCGCTACCGTCTACAACGGATACATCTACGAGACCCCGGTCAACTCCAGCGCGTTTGCGCAGATAGCCTATATGGGCGTGGGAGCGTGGGCCGGCGTAAGTGGCGATAGCAATGGAGACACCTACGTTCAGAACATCGCATTCACGGGCACGAGCGCTGGACTCTACAAGAGAGCGGGACAATACGGTGCGTTCATGCGCCTGTTTAGTGGGACCGGGTTGTTTGGTGCGCGCAACTCTAGGGCACTGTGGAGCGATGGAATCCACATCTACCAATTGATGGCCGCGACGGTAGAGCTGAGACTACCAGCTGGGCCTGGTTCCTATGGCCAGGTTCCAATAGCCAACGGGACTGGGCAAATGGAGTGGGGCACGGTCAATACAAGCACGGCTACGGGAACCAACACTTTCACCGGAACAGGGTTCAAAAAAGTCGACGTTCAGAACGGGCTCGTCTACTCGGGCACGAGCACGCTCACCTACACCGAAGTATTGGGTGCGTTGGGTGGAAACGGAGTCAATTGCAGCAATGCAAACTCTATCAATGCGGCCAATGGACAGATCACCAGTTGCAGCTACAGCGGCGGCGGAGGTGGCGGCTTGCAGCCGAACGCGGTGAACTGCTCCGGCAAGACGAAATTCTACACCACCGATGGTCAGGTTACCGGGTGCTACGATGCCACGGCCGCGGACGTGGGGGCGGTCCCGGTCACCCGCAACGTCTGCGGCCACTCACTCTCGGGCGACGTGACCTGCACCTACAGCGATGTGGGCGCGACGCCGGACAACCTTTCGATCACCGCCAACAACACGCCTTCGGCAGTCACCTACGATATCCGCGGACGCGTTACCGGCGCGCAGTCGATCACGCCAGGGTGGGTTGGCGCGGTGGCGGTAGCGGACGTCGTTACGTTCGGAGCGGTGTTCTTCAATTCGTCGCCTGGATATTTCCAGACCAACTCAACATCGTTCGTCGATGTTCACGCCGTTGCGGTCACGGTACCGTCGGGAACGCACTACATAAAAGTGGACTCCGCGATGGACTCGTCGATGAGTGCGGGCTCTTGCTCGGCTCGGCTAGTGCTGGATTCGACCCAGATAGGCAACGAAACCTACAGCGAGAACGTTTACGCCATGCACTCCTTGACCGCGGGAGGTTTCAGCATCTCGCCAGGCAATCACACGATCCATCTGCAGATCAAGAATGGAATCGGCGGAGTTAACTACTGCACTGTGCTCACCCGCCACGCCAGCATTTCAGGGCTCATCACACCCAACTAGCCATGGCCACTACCGTAGACCGCAGGACCGCCAGCGCGCCGGGCGCGAACTTCCATCCCAGCCCACCCAATCGTGTGCCAGCCAGGAGCGCACGCCTGGTACTGGGACCCGAACCCGGCATCGTTGCCAATCGGCCCGCACCACACGGCGTCCCGCGGGTAGTAGTCCCGCCGCTCGTATCCAGGCGCGCACGGTCCGTCGACCTGGGCCACGAAACCATCACCACAGCCTGCCAGAAAAGCAACGAGAAGAATCTTTTTCATACCAACCAACCTGTACCCGTTTACCTGTTAGCGCAAGTGAACGCCGGTTCAGTTGACTTCCCAACCTACAGCAACTTGCGATAGAATCGACAAGAGGAAAACACCATGTCATGGAACTTTGAAAGCATTCGACTCTCACCAGATGCGGTACCAGCTAACAACGGAACCGCTACCCTATTCGACTCCACCAAGAGTTTCCGTGGCGGACTCCGAATGTGGGGCGTCGGTCGAGTGAAGCTGTCCTTCCCAGCCCTTGACCAGCCCAGCGCATCAAACGGCCTGGTTGGGTATGTCAGCGGAGACCACGGGACCACATGGAAGCAGTTCGCCTTCAACTCCACAGGCTCCTCGGCTACCCTGCCAGCAACGGTTGCTGCTGATACGAACACCGACAGCAGCGCCTATGACATCTTCGTTGGCCCCTACGATGACGTAAAGCTTACCTTCACCGCAGCAGCTACAGCGCCTTCCGCTGCCACCTGGGCTCAGATGGTAGTGTCGGTAGACCAGGGTAACGTGCGAGCGGGAGTCTGACCATGGCTCTCGTAACGATACCCAATAGCCCACCCCTCGCCAACACCAATTCGCACGTAACCATCGACGGATGCCAGACCCTGCACAACCTAAACCCGTCGGCACTCGTGGAAACATGACCCCACCACCCAGCGAACTGACCAAGACCGACGAGCGCTCGGAAGCAACTGAGGAGACGTTACCATGGAAGCAGCACTGAAGGCACTCAGCGGGTCCGGCGCAACCGGGGCAGTCCTTGCCGTAGCTTTCGCCCTTTTAGCGGGGACGATCGGTGTCCTGGGGTGGGCGCTCAAGCGTCTCGTGGATTCTGCTCTCAAGCAGCAGGACAAGTTCGGCGACTTCATGGAGGCTCTCACGGCATCCCTGAACGCTATCGCAACCAACTGCACAGCATGCAAATCGGATTCCGCAGCAGAGTTGCGGGCGATAGACTCGTCAATCAAATCCGAATTGCAGCACGTGGTATGGGCGTCTCATGACAAGGCGACACTGGAAACCAACGCGTCCATTGAGCGCGCTGTTGACAGGTTGGAAGAATCGCTGACTGGCGCCGCCACGGAGATCAGAACCAGCAATGAGAAGATGGTCCACGAGCTGGAGAATAGCCTGCTCAAGGCACAACTGGCAACGGCATCGGCATGAAGCGAGCTAAGCCAATAGCAGGCCAAGGACACACTGAGGTTCAGGCTACCGTGCTTGCCTTCGTGGAGTGCTCGCAGTGTCGGGACGTGCGCTTGAAGACTAGCGACTGGAAGCGACCATGCCCTCCCGGCGCGAAGTGGCGCAAGGGCCAGGTGTTCAAGGGAGACTCGTGAGGTACGGACGCCGAGACGGCACGCATGCCGAGATTCGCCAGGAACTGCGCGACCTCGGGGCTAGCGTGGCCGATACCGGCGACATGGGGAAAGACTTCCCTGACCTCGTGGTTGGACTTGCGGGAGCCACGTTTCTCGTCGAGGCAAAGTCGGCCAAGGGCAAGTTGTCAGACGGTCAGAGCGACTTCGCCAAGACATGGCGAGGTGCTCCTGTAGTCGTACTTCGGTCGAGGGCAGAAGCGCGTGAATGGTTGGTTCGCACGCGCCATCAACTGAGTTTTCGTGAAACGCAGAAGCGCCTCATGGCCATGGGAGACATTCAGCCATGCTCGATCAAGTAGACCACTTTCCAACGACAGAATTCGCGTGCAAGGGGTACATAGCTCCAGACGGCTACCACCCAGCAACCCCGTATCCGCAGGAGTGGGAGGCGGATAGGCTTCCCACTCTCAAACGTATCCTCGAAAATGTGCGCCTAGCATGCGGAAGCCATCCTATGACAGTGCTCTGTGGCTACCGGACCGTCGACTACAACGCCGAGCTGCGAAGGCGAGGGCTCGAAGGCGAGCGACATGCCACCGGGGTATCTCTGCATTCGCAGCATACTGAGGGACGCGCGGCCGACATCATGATCTTCGGCACCCCGGCCATCGTCGTCTTACAGGCCGTTCTGCACCAGCATGCGAACGGGAACCTTACCGACCTGGGCGGTGTCGGATACTACCCATACCTCGGGTTCGTCCATGTCGATACTTTCAAAGACCCGAGTGGTAAACTGAGACGCTGGAACGGATGAAAGGAACACCATGAAGGACCCGCGAAAGGTACGCCAGACAATCCAAGCAATTATCGCCATCGCAGTAGCCGTGATTCCGTGGCTGATTCCTGCGCTGGACGCCTACCCCAGACTCAAGGGCGTCTCGTCCGCGCTTGGCGTGCTGCTGGCGCTGCTGACCAATCCGCGCCTCGTCGCCGTGCTCGACGCTGCCATGCCTGCCGCTGGCTCGTCCGCCGTGCTACCAACCGAAAACGCTCAACCGAAAGGCCCCACAAAATGAAACGCGCTCTACTCCTTCCCGCACTGTTGCTCGTTACGTCCCTGTCGTGCGTGACGAGCCCGACAAAACCGGACTCAATCTATGGTGCGGTCGTCGACTGCGCCAAGGTAAACCCGCAAGCATCCGCAGCGCTCGCAGCGGTGGAGACGTGTCTCGTCGGAGCAATGGCTCAGAACTATGCCGTCTGCCTAACCGGCCTCGTGACGAGCGGGCACTTTGTGATCGACGAAGTCGCTTGTGTGGTCGCTTGGTATGCCCAGCAGCAGAACGGTAAGGTGGCCGCCTCAACCGCAACCCTCGCCGATTTGGAGGCGCGCAGCCGAGCAAATGCTTGGCTCGCCAACGAAGCGATCATGATCCGAAACACTTACAGCCAGGCAAAGTAGCCATGCGGAGCCTTCCCAAGCTCGGCCTAAGAGCGCACGACCCTGTGCGCGTGGGCAAGGTCGCAAAGTTCTCTGCGAACCTGCTTCCGGTCGACCCGCTGATGTCGCGGACTCCGGTCGATTGGTCGCTCGGTCTGGTTTGGGACGGCGACATTTTGGACAACGACGTGCTCGGCAACTGCGGGCCGGCTGCGGTTGTGCATTGGCTGCGGCTGATGGCTCTGACCTGCGGTCGCACCGATTTACACTTCACGAATCAGGACGTACTCGACCTCTACACGGCCATGGGATACGACGGCACGCCCGAGAGTGACAACGGCGTCGTGCTGCTCGACCTTATGGAGTACATGCAGAGGGTGGGAGTACGCGGGTTCACTTTCGACTGCTTTTTCCGCGTCGGCTTCGGCGACCCGGAACACTTGGCCACCGCTGTCTACGTGGCTCCGCTGATTATTGGCGCCACATTGACGACGGCTTGCCAGTCCACGGACACCTGGGACTCCACCGCCGCTCTCGACACGCACGAGTGGGGCGGCCATGCGTACCTCTACCACTCGGACTCTCCCGGTGGTGGAAACGGCGCAAGCTGGGGCGCGCCTGTGTTCACGACGCCAGCATTCCGCGCACGTCGCTGGGATGAGGCATACCTGCCCATCTGCCGCGCTCTGATGCCAGGCCGGGACGTCTCACGCCTGGTCACTCTGTCGGGGAATCTATAGCAGGATGGAAGCAGCAGAGAACATCTACACGCCTAGCCCTGTCCAGCAGGAAGCGCACCTATGCGACGCCGACGAGCTGCTTTACGGTGGAACGGCTGGTCCCGGCAAGACGGTGTTCCTCAAGATGGACCCGTTCGAGACTCAGATTTATGGAGAGATCGACCGATGGAATGCGATGCGCGCCGCAGGCCAGAACTTCAGAAGCGTAGGTTGGGCGCTTTACCTTCGGCGAACATTCCCGGAACTGGAGCAGTTCCTGGTGGAATTGCTCGACACTGCATTCAAGATTGACCCGGACTTCCACTGGAACTCGGACAAGAAAATCCTCACGCATCCTTGTGGGTACAAGTATCAAATGGGCCACCTACAGAAGCCCGAGGACTACCGTTCCTACGACAGCAGTCAATACACCTGGCTCGGAATCGATGAAGCGATTCAGTTCCCCGAATATCCAGTGAGGATGATTTGCTCGCGCGTGAGGACCACCGACCCGATCCTGATTAGGAAGCTGCGTAAGCGGTTCGCGAGCAATCCGGACGCCCCAGCCGAAGGGCTCTGGGTGAAAGAGCGGTTCGTCGACCCTGCGCCAGCAGGTAGGAAGCTGCTTGTCGATCGAATCAAGATGTCGGACGGGACATACGAGGAGCGGACCAGGATGTATATCCCGGCGCGGCTCTCCGACAATCCGAGCGCCGAGTTCCGCCGCAGGTACGAGGCAGATCTGCGTATGCTCCCCCACCACGTGATGCTGGCCCGCCTCGAAGGCCGCTGGGACGTCGTCAGTGACGCCTTCTTTGCCTACGAGTGGAAGCCAGAACACCACGTGGTCAAGCCGTACCCAATCCCGGCTGGCTGGCCCAGGGGCCGAGTGATGGACATGGGCTACAAGGTCGCCTGCCCGATCCTTTGGTACGCCGTCACCCCAGACGGTGACATTGTTGTGTACCGAGAGGTCACCTTCAACCACAAGGTCAAGGAGAAGGACCGAAAGGACGCCGAGCTGGTGGCGCTTGCCATTCGACGCATTGAGAAGCAGCATGGCGAGTGGGATGAACGAAACGACTGCTCCAAGCTCTCCGGACCTGCCGACAACCAGATTTCGGCTCGCATCGGAACCGTCGGACCGAGCATGGAAGAGTCGATGGCGGGGCACGGCGTGTACTGGGAGAAATGCACGAAGGATAAGGTTGCCAGCACGGCCGAGTTCATTCGCAGGCTGCGCGACATCCCAACGAAACCTGGCACTCGCCCTGGCATTACCTTCTTCGATACCTGTACCCACTGCATTCGGACAATCCCACTCATTCGAATCGACCCGAACAACCAAGAAGCCCCTCTCGACGACGACAACAACCACTGGCTCAACGCCATCCAGTACATGGTCATGCACAGGATGGCCCAGCCGACCGAGCGAGAGGTCACGGACTTCGACAAGCGCAATGACCCTTGGGACGACGACGACGAGTTGGGGAAGCTCCGGGCAGAGCGCGGAACAGCAGTTGGCGGCGGATACTTCAGCGGATAGGTGAAGCATGGACGACGAACAAATCCCACAGCAGCAGGAAGAACTCCCCGAGGAAATCGAGCAGGAGCCCATCGGCCCCATCGAGTTCCCCGAGGACGCCGTCAACCTGATTCCACACCTCGCTTCCCTGGCTGCCACAAGGCCGGACGTGGCCAAGTACCTCGACGAGCAGATCGGACAAGAGGTCTACGACACGTTCGAGGAGGACTGCCGGTCCCGCGAGCCGTGGATGGCCAAACTCAAGGAGATCAACAAGCTCTACCTCGGCGACCTGGAGCCCAAGAAAGAGCCGTTCCGCCACTGCGCCAACATGCACGAGCCCGTGCTGCTGGAGCTTCTGCTCCGGGTGAGCCACCGCGTGTACGCCGAGCTGGTCCCGATGAAAACGCCGCTGTTCGAGGCGCTGCCGGCTGGCTCGCTGTCGAAAGATCGGGCCGAGGTCGTCACCCTGCACGACAACTGGCAGTTTGCGAAGGACATCCCCGACTTCAAGCAGCAGCTTCGCCGGTTCATTCAGGAGTTCTTCAAGAGCGGCTTCGGGGTGATGCACAGCTACTTCGACGCCGACACCGGGAAGAACCGCCACGAGTACCTGGGGCCTGAGGAGTTCGTGTTCCCGTACACCTGGAAGCCTCCGTTGGCCGACATGAGCGACGTGCAGCGGAAGACCCGCGTGTGGCGCAAGTACAAGCGCCAGATGATCCGTCTGGCCAAGGCCGGCGACTACGACGAGGCCCAGCTCAAGCTGGTGTTCGACAAGCAGTTCAAGGGCGACAACGACGACGGCACCGACCACCCGCTGAAGGACTTGCAGGACAAGTTCCTAGGCAAGGATCGAGACGAGAACAAGACCGACGCCCCCTTCATGATTCTGGAGCAGCACACCTTCACCACCTTCCCCGGTGACGAAGAGGAGACCGCTGTCCGCGTGGTCATCGAGTACGGGACCAAGATTCCGCTGGCCATCTACAAGCGCGAGGTCGACGACCCCGAAGACTCTGCCCGCTACGAGCGCGAGAACCAGGAGTACGCCCAGTACGTCGCCCTGGCTTCCAAGCACATGGAGGCGATTCAGCTCGAACAGCAGCTCTTGCCAGCGTTGCAGCAGCCCTATGTGGACCCAGAAGAGGGCTCCATGGTGGCCCAGCAGGTCCGGACCCAGTCGCCTCCACCGCCGCCCGTCCCACCGTGGATGGAGTTCGACGAGACAGGCATGCCGACCATGCCCAAGCCTTGCCGGCGCAAGGTGCTTGAGCAATTCTCGTGCGGCACGTGCATCGAGAATCCCGACGGCTCCCACGGGCTCGGAATCGGGACATTGCTCGTCTCCCACCAGAAGGCCATCAACATCCTGCTGAACCAGTTCGTCGATGCCGGCACCATGGCCCAGTCGAATACGCTGGTCATGCACGAGAACCTGAAGCTCCCGCCCGGCGTGACGTCCATCGCCCCGAACACCATCACCAGGGTGCGCGGCCTACCACCGGACGCCATCGAGAAGAGCATCTGGAAGATTCCCACCACGCCGCCCAACCCGCAGCTCCTCTCGGCCATCAGCATGCAGAAGGAAGCGGCGGACGGTATCGCCAACGCCCCCGACGTGCTCTCGGGCGAGAAGGACGGCCCAGAGACGTTCCGAGGCCAGGCCACCCGTGTCGAGCAGGCTGTGAAGCAGCTCACAGTGTTCGCTGGGAACATCGTCGAGATGTTGACCAACGTCATCAAGCTTAACGCCCTGCTGAACTACTACAACCTGCCCGACTGGAAGATGGTCACCGTCCTAGACCCGCGCGACCGCAAGACCCGCGAGTTGAAGGTCACCCGCGACCTCTACAAGGACGACTACGCCATCAGCTTCACGGCAGACCTGCGATTCGCTTCCAAGGCCCAGCGGATTGCCGAAGCGGACGACGTGCTCGGCATGCTCACCAAGGGTATCCCGCCCGAGCTGTTCACCCAGGTCTTCCTGGGACCACAGGTCATCGCCAACGCCGTGAGAAAGTGCCTCCAGGCCCGTGATATGTTCGACCTCGTGCCGTACGTCATGGACGACAAGGCCATCGAGATGCAGATCCAGCAGAAGGCAATGGCTTCCCAGCAGCAGGCTATGATGGGTGGCATGCCAGGAGGCCCGCCGCCCGGTGGCCCAGGTGGACCGCAGCCGCCGACCATCCCAAGCGGCAAGCCCACCACCGCGCCCGGCGCCCAGCCGCCGCAGAACCATTCGCAGCAAGGGGTTCCCGCAGAGGCGGCCCCGAGTCAGTAACCAAACCAAGGGAGTGAACCAATGGACCAACAAGAAGAGAAGCCGAATGTGAACGCGTGCCTCATGGATGCCATATCGGCGAGCGACTACGCCGAATGGAGAGAGCACCCATCGACGAATCTACTGCTGAAGCAGCTCAACGAGGACATCCGGGTCATTCGAGATGCGATTTGCAACGCGGCGAAGTTCAGCAAAGATCCGGACGTGCGTCTCATCGCCTGCTACGGGACACACCTCTCTCGCACAGAATGCGTAGTGGCGATGATGCTGGAGCGCTCCGATGGCTAAGTCGTTGCTGGACAAGCGCATCGCCGAGCACAGCATCCCGCCGTGGCCTGGCGAGGCGACCTTCGCGCGCATCATCGTGTACCGCATTCCCGACAAGGCAGCGTCCCGCAAAACGTTCGTCGATGGCGGATCCATCGTCATGCCGGACACGGTCCACTCCAACAACGAGTTCCGCTCACCACGAGGCATCATCGTCTCGGCGGGCCTCCAGGCCATGGACATCCTGCGCGGGAATGGCATGCAGCTCGGGGAGATGATCTGGATGTCCAGCCACACACCATGGCGCTTCGAGGTCGACACCAAGATCGACGGGAAGCCGGTGGAGTTCTACTTCATGCAGGCCGGGGACGTGACCATGTCCGAAGACCTGCTTCAATCTCGCAAGGCCGGAAAAGTGCGCGTGGAGCTTCGCGACGGCAAGCACCAGCTCGTCATCGCTGACGAGTGCATCCCGCGCTTCGACCCACCCTCTTTCGCAGACGATATGTAAGGAGTGACCATGGCATTTCCATCAGAATCAGAAGACGACCGCATCGACGAGAGCCCCGAAGTCGAGCAGCCCGACGACAACGACCGTGACGTCGACGTCTCCGAGCGCGACGGCAAAACCGAGGTCGAGGTCCATCGGGAGAGCCGCAGGGAGCGCAAGCAGCGAGAGTTCGACGAGCGCAACCAGAAGCGCATCGAAGAGAGCCTTGGCCCGATTCGACAGCAGAACGAAGCGCTCCAGCGACAGCTCGCCGAGTTCATTCAGCTCCAGCGCCAACAGCCCCAGCAGCAGGTCCAGCAGGCCCGCCAGCAGGACAATGGAATCGACCCCGACCTGGCTGCCATCAAGAGCAAGCAGGCAGCGCTCATCCGGCGCGCCCGCACGGCAAAGGACGAGGACGAGGCCGACCGAATCGAGCTGGAGTACCGCAAGCTCGACCAGGAGGCCATCGACCTACGCGCCGGCAAGCTGGTGGACGAGAAGCTGAAGGGGTTCCGCCCTCCGCCGCAGATGAACTACCAGGAGCAGCAGCTCCGGGCCGAGTTCAACGACGTCTTCCAGAACCCACGCGCCGAGCGCTACGCAGCCTCTCTCGTGACCCAGGCCGAGGAGTTGGCCCTGGCAAGAGGTGAGCAGGTCAACCCCATGAAGGTGCGCCAGGAAGCGCTGCTGAAGGCCGCCCACGACCTAGGCATCCGGAAGGCAGCCACGCCGGCCCCGAAGCCGTCCCAGGCCGCCCGGCTGTCCAACAGGGGGAACAACGCCATCCCGGTGAGGGGAAACGAGCGTTCCACCAAGCGGACCCTCACGCCGGCCGAGCGCCAAGCAGCTATCGCCTCCGGAAACCCGGAGCTGACGCCAGAGCAGAACATCGCTCGATGGACCAAGGCGATGGAGAAACATGGGTATTGGGACGTCGAGTAGGCACGGTGCGCGGATGTAACTTGCCGCAATCATTGGTTTATCGCACCGTGTATATGTAACAAGTTGTTACTTAATTCAAGGGCTAGCTCGAAAGAGCTGGCCCTTTTCCTTTTGACTTCCCAAGTCGCGCGTGAAATCATCCATGTAACGGTTATTTCCGGGCTTTTTCTGGCAGAAGCCGACCGGACACGACCTGACAAGCCAGGCTGCTCATATTCCCCGCAACACCCGTAGCGGCGCGGAAAAGAGCGTCACCGGGTAGGAGTGACGCGAACATGGCTGAGCAGCAGATCACACGTGTAGACCCGGAACAGCGGAGCCTTACAGGGGCAGACCTTGGAACCATCCGCAATCCCGACCCTGGCAAAGCGTACATGCTGGCAAATCCCAACGAGGATATGTTTGGCTACGCCGCCTGCGAGGCGCAGGGATGGGCTCCCCTCATGAAGGGGTGCAAAGAGAAGGTCATTGGGGCGCGACTGATGCCGGATGGCTCAGATCGCATCTCGGTGCAGGGTCAAATCATGATGTGGAGGCCGAAGGCCGAGCAAGCGGCGTACGAGGCGAGGAAGCTTGCCTACGCCCAGGCCCAGTTCGCGAGCCCACAGCGAAACGAGAAGGTCGTAATCGACGGCAACGGCAAACAGTCGTAGCCCGAAGGAGAAAACGTCATGTCACAGATCGAACCTGCAAAGGGTGGGCTCCGCTGGGTAGGCAACCGCGCCAATCCGGCCCTCGGGACGCCGCCCGTCGAAGAGCGAGTGGTCCTCACCAACAACAGCAACGGCATCTTTGCTGGAGACCCAGTCAAGGAAGGTACCGACGGCTGCATGCTTCAAGCCGCCGCTGGCGATGCATTCTCGCACGTCATGGTGTCGGTCAAGCGATACCGAGGAAGCGACGGCATCCTGCGCCCCGGCGCATTCCTGCCCGCCGCCACGACCTACACCGGAACGGCTTCCAAGGCGAACCCCTTGGCCACCGTGATTCTGGTGATTCCCGTCGATGGCCAGGTCTTCGAGACTGACGTCCCGACGGCAGCCGCCACCCAGACCGCCGCAGAGGCCCTAATCGGCCAGTGCGTGGATGTCGTGGTCAACGCCGGCAGCACCATCACCGGCCAGAGCGGAGTCACAGCCGACACCGTGGCGAACTTCCAGAACACCACCGTTTCGGCCCAACTGCGCCTCAGGGCAGTTCCCGAGTACGGGATGTCCGGACGAATCAACGACGTGACCCAGACGTACTGGAAGGGCCACTTCACCGTCCACGAGATCAGCACCATCCTGTAAGGGGACACGACCATGATTACTTCACACCCACTGTTCCGCCTGATGAAGAAGACCATCGACACCATCTCGACCGATAATCTGGAGAAATTCCAGGTCTGCATCGGAGCCGGGAAGCTCGTCACTGGCGAGCCGATGGAAGATGGCTACGTGGACGACCTGGAAACCTCCGGGACCACGTACTTGCTGGAGAAGCCGGAAGGCCAGCCGCCCGCGTACGACGAGTTCCGTCTCGGCGGCGTGAAGCGGTATCTGCCCAAGACGATGGCCAAGGCCATGAGCATCACCGAAGAGGCGATGGAAGACAACAAGTACAAGGACGCCATCAAGGCGGCCAATCGCTTGACCGCCAGCGCGTACCGCACCGAGGACGCGGACTTCGCTTCCATCCTCATCACCGCGACGACCGTCGTCGGTGGCTACGACCAAGTCGCCCTGGCAAGCTCGTCGCACCTCACCCCGTCCGGCCAGACGGTCTCGAACATCGCCTCGGTGTACTCGTCCCCGAGTCTCCCGGCTCTGATTCAGGCCAAGGCCCAGCTCGGCCTCATGCCTGGACCGAACGGACTCCCGCAGCCCGTGATGGCGAAGGCCATCGTATGTCCGCTCATCCAAGAGGACGTGTGGAACACGCTGCTCAAGTCGGAGAAGGTCACGGGTTCGAACTTCAACGACATCAACATCGTGAAGGGCTACGGGCTCAAGGTGCTGCCCATCTACCACCTCGACGGTGCCAGCACCACGATGTGGGGCCTCAAGACCGACGCGGACGAGGGCTTCAAGCTGTTCCAGAAGCGCAAGATCACCAACAAGAGTTGGGTCGACAACGCTGCCGACGTCATGCACTACAAGGTCTCGTACCGAAACGCTCAGGGCTGGTCGAACTGGCGCTGCTGGTTCCAGGGCCAGGTCTAGGAGGCCACCATGGGAACCTTTGGTATTCCAGGGATCAGCGGAAATCCGCCGTCCACTCCTCCCGGCCTTGGCATCGAGGTCGGGGGAGCGTTCGTTCTACCAGTCGGTGGGAAGGTCTTCTTCGTTCGCGGGAACGGGACGACCGCAACCTACTACGATGACTGGATGAACAAGCTGTCCACCAAGGACATGAGCGGTGGTCTCTATCCGTCGGTCGCGTCGGCTCTCGGCCAATGCACCAGTGGGCGCGGTGACCGAATCATCGTGCTCCCTGGCCACACCGAGAACCTTGCTGCTGCTACGGCTTGGACCTTCGTGGACAACGTGGAGATCATCGGTGTTGGCGTTGGGGACACCCGGCCGACTTTCACGTTCACCGTCGCGGCTGCGACCCTGGTCGTGAACAAGAAGGGCGTTCGGATCTCCAACTGCCGGTTCCTCTGTGCTGGCCCTGCCGGCACGACGGCGCTGACAGTGACGGCTCCGTTCACCGCCAGCGGCGAGGGCGTCGTCTTCGATGACAACTACTTCCAGGTGGCCATCGACAACGACCAGCTTTGCACCACGTTCATGACCATCACGGGAACCAACGTGACGTTCATTCGCAATGAGGTCGAGAGTCTTGTGGTTGCGGGAGAGATCACCGACGTCATCGTCCTGACCGGGGCTGATGGCGTTGTCATCTCCGACAACTACATGAAGGTCACAGTCGGGGTTGCTCAGGGCCTGATTCGGTCGCTGACCACGGCGAGCAAGAAGGTGCGCATCGAGCGCAACTTCTTCTACTCGTGGAAGGCGTCGAGCACGTCCTGCATCAACTTCACGGCGGCTCTGGCCAACACCGGCATCGTCGCGAACAACCGACTGCGAGTCACCACCGACGGCGGTGTTGCTCACATCGGCGTGAACGCTGCCGGCGACCTGTCGCTGTATCTGAACTACGGCGTGAACAACGTCAACGAGTCCGGCCTCGCCATCGGGACCGCCTCTACGTAAACCTTGGGGCGGGGGAGTGGGGTTTGGTCTCACTCCCCCAGCACCGCTTCCCCGCCCTTTTTCTTCGGAGGCCACGGTGCAGACAATCGGAAGACGCTACTCGGGACCGTCGCGAAACTGGACCGATATGTGCGACTACTGCGGGGCGATGTATCACCGCTCCGACCTGCGCTTGGACGCCGACGGTCTCTTGCGCTGCTCCGACGAAACGGGGCTCACCATCAAGGAGTTGGATGACATCGGGGCTGCGGAAGTCGGTATCATCGAGCCTGTGAAGGCCAAGACCCGTGAGGAGCCATGACAGCATCAGTCAACCCGACGCCGAATTTTCAGCGTGACGAGCTGCTGGACACGGCCATTCGCCTCACCGGCATTATGTCGGACGACGAAGAGCCGACTCAGAAGCAGATCCGTCTGGCTGCCACTCACCTCAATCTGGAACTCCAGACGCTCCAGTCCGAAGGGGTCATCATCTCGACCGTCGAGCGCGTCTCTGTGCCATTCGTGGCCGGGACCTACGAGTACACCTTGGCAAGCGACACCATCGACGTGGAGCTTGGACAGGACGACACCATCGGGACCGTGAAGGATACCGTGGGCACGGTGGAGACCCAGGTCCGCACCATGTCGCGCGGAGAGTACCTTCAGCTCGCGGTGAAGACGTCCGTTTCTGGTAGACCATCTCGCTGCTACGTCGAGAAGATGGCCACCACCGTGAAGCTCATCTTCTGGCCGATCCCCGACTCGACCATGAGCACGTTCTACTACACCCGCGTCCGTCTGCTGAAGGCGGGAGACACCGGGGGCGTGACCATGGACCTTGTGCGCACGTGGTCGCAGTACCTCGTGTTCGCCGTCGCTTCGTCGGTCGCCATGATGTCGAGCATGTTCGACCGTGGTCAGTACCTTCGCGCCAGGGCCGACCAGCTCTTGGCCAAGTGCAAGGCGGGGGACGCCCAGCACGGACAGATCCACCTTCGCATCGGGCATAACGCCCAGAACTGGTGACCGCATGGCAAGTCTCATCTCATGGCTCAAGTTCGCAGGTGCCAGAACCACTCTCGGCGCCCCGGTGGCCAGCGGCTCGGCCGAGTTCTTCGTGCCAGGAAGCTCGTCCATCTACGCCGACGTGTGGCAGGACTCCATCGGAACCGTTCCGTGGTCCCAGCCCGTGCCGTTGAATGCTGCTGGACAGTCCGAAGTCTGGACGGCTGCTCCATGTGACGTGGTCATCAAGGACGCCGACGGCATCCAGGTCGGCTTCGTGGCTTCCGAGGCTTTCGGAGGCGAGTCGGAGACGGCTTACAAGACCGAGGTCATCAGCGCCTACTTCACTGGCCATCGAGGGGTGAGTTACGATGTGAACATTCCAGTCGCCCTTGGCACCGTCCTTGACCGCATCGGGGCCAGCATCGGACTCGACGGAAAGTACAAAGAATCTGGCACCACCGGGGTCGTGGCACGCAATGTCCACGACGTACTAGCTGGACTGTGCCTCACGCCATACGACTTCAACGCCGTCGGCAACGGGACAGCAGACGACACCCAGCCGCTTCAGCGAGCCCTCGATAGGGCTTCCGTGCTTGGCGTGCCGCTCTACCTAGGGTCTGGAATCTACCGGATTACCTCTGGAATCACCATGGGCTCCGAGGGGCACATCATCGGGGCTGGCAAGGGAAAGTCTATCATCCGCTCGACGTCATCCGCGTTCAACATGCTCACCATCGCCACGGCTGCTGGCAGGCGTGCGGGTGAGCGCTTCGCGTGGTCGCTTCGTGACT
>Ga0302286_10000754_pt1 | contig 25447 bp, 17 predicted proteins | sample III_Fen_E2_3_FD_198765 | JGI IMG/M metagenome (GOLD analysis project Ga0302286, IMG submission 198765) | Peat permafrost microbial communities from Stordalen Mire near Abisko, Sweden - III_Fen_E2_3 | ecosystem: Environmental > Terrestrial > Soil > Wetlands > Permafrost | place: Sweden: Abisko...
TCATGTTAAACTTCATATCTTATTTTGTTTCAAATTTGGTTCTAAAATGATCACGACACAACTCTATTCCTAGTAGTTTTAGCCTGATTCCGTAGCCATGCGATTTCAAGCACAACTGCTCCATAACTCTAGGTTCATCGATGATAATACTATGTTGAGTAGTTTAAACATGCCAACATAGATATCTAGCGCTATAGCAACAAAGATGGTCACTGGCACATGATATACAATTCAAATGGACGGCATAGAAAAAATATGAGATATTACCTTGTTTTGAAATCATATAAAAAAATATAGCACCAAGGATATTTTAGCTATAGTTAAAGTGCGTTGCTTCCCAGGAGTTGATATCCTGTGGTAATTTTATTACTAATAGTAAAGTCAAAGATGCTACAAAAACTATCATAATAATATTAGATCTTTAAAACACATGTTATGTCTGTAATTTTGCACCAAAAAAATAAACAAGCTACAGTATTGGAAGATTTCATCGCTTTACTAAAAAATATTCAGTCAAGCAACTACAGGCAATTTTGACAAAACGCTCCAAGAAGAACTGTGTTTTGATATAAAAATTGCAAAAAAAAAGAAAGAAAGATAACATATATCAAAGCGGCAGCATTAGACAATATTGACATATTCCATAAATATCTTATTAACTAGCATCTTTGTACACATATAAATTTTAGTAACAACCATTTTTAATAAATATGACTACCATGGCTGATGACAATTAAGATCAATTATGTAAATGAAATGCGAGTAACAAATAATTGATACCATATATAATCAATTATCAAATTATATGCATAAATACTATTTTATTTTAATGTATATTAAATATTTAATTTATAAAAAAAATTTTATAACGTATATAGCGTTGTTATATAGTCATAAATATAGTCAATTAATAACGCATAATAAATGCAATGACCATTAAATATAAATTTTGCCAGCGATTTACTTGTATAAACAATAGATTACTGGAGAAAACGTTATAAAGTAGTCATAAATAATATTTTTATATAATAAGTGAGGTTAAATGGCAATTAAGAAATAAAGATCATAACAACATTGCACTACTGTAAGATGACTAATCTTAACCAGAATAGATAAAAATATTAATTACTTATATACAAAGTTTGATAACGAGTGTATTGCATACATATCCATACTGCATACTATCGATTTTTAAAGATGTTTTGAATCACATATTGTTCAACATCTAAAATTAGACATTATAGCCATGCTGCACAATAGTACAAAAATAATTCTAGTTAATTAAGAAATATTTTTTATTAACCTACTAAATAAATTAATAAAAAATGTTGCTAATCAACCAAAACTACTCGAATGCAATATATTACAGTGGCAGAAATCACGCTGATCCACAACGGTCGCAGATTACCGCGATTATCACAATACAATAGTTGCAATAAAAAAGTAGCACCAAATGTATTTCAGTGACAACAGTAATTTAAATTTAGCAGTACCTTGCATATATAATTGATGGCCACCAACTATAACCTATAACTAGCTATTTTTAATTGCAGAAAATATCAAAGATATTTTAATTGCATATTTAACTATATCTAACAAATTAAGTTTATAATTTTGCCAGGAACGTAAACAACTCTCTTTAGAGTGTCTCGCGATACATATTTAGTTACTAATAAGCGCTGAAGACAGAGGTTTACCAAGTCATCTTTCGATAAATCTACCACAACTTCTACAGAATCCCTTATTTTGCCATTTATCTGTATCGCTAACACAAATGTCGACTGCTTCAAGAAGGCTAATTCAGCCTTGGGCCAAGACTTATGACTAAGTGAGGTTTTATAACCAAGTTGCACCCACATCTCCTCTGTAATATGTGGAGCATACGGATAAAGCATGATACAAAGAGTTTCTAATGCCTTCTTTGATATGGCGTCTCTACCAGAAAATGCGTTAACATACTCCATAATAGCAGAAATTGCGGTATTAAACTTCATGCGTTCCGTGCGATCACTAACATCACGTATGACACGTGCAATAAGTCGCTCTTCTTCGGTGTTAGCCTCGAGTGTTTTATCACATTTTTGCGCCAGATGCCATACTCGTTTTAGAAATCTATGACAACCTATCAAACCTTTATCACTCCATATTGCAGTACTATCAAATTCTCCCAAAAACATTTCGTAAACTCTAAATGAGTCAACACCAAATTGTGATACAACTTGATCAGGGTTGACGACGTTACCTCTAGATTTAGACATTTTCTCATGATCTGCACCTAATATCATGCCGTGAGAAGTTCTTCGTCGGTACGGTTCTGCTGTTGGAACAAAGCCTGCATCATATAAAAATTTATGCCAAAATCTTGAGTACAACAAGTGTAGCGTGGTGTGCTCCATACCGCCGTTATACCAATCAACTGGCAGCCAGTGGTTAAGTAACTCTGCATTTGCAAAAGTATGATTATTTTTGGGATCTATATAACGTAAATAGTACCAACATGAGCCAGCCCACTGTGGCATTGTGTCAGTCTCTCGCTCTGCTGCGGCTCCACATATTGGACAAACCGTTTCTACCCAATCTCTTACCTTGGCCAACGGCGCAATACCATCACCAGCTGGATTAAAATCACACATTTCAGGAAGAATAAGTGGCAATTCTGATTCTGGAATAGGTACCCAACCACAGCATGGACAATTAATCAATGGAATGGGTTCACCCCAATAACGCTGACGACTGAATATCCAATCTCGTAAACGGTAGGATGTTTTAGGACGTCCAATACCAGTGCCTTTGAGCCAATTCGTAATGTGTGCTATGGCTTCTCTGGTTTTCATTCCGTCAAGAAAGTTAGAATTTACCATAACTCCATTTTCGCTATCAGTGTATGCCTCCTTTAATATGTCGCCACCACTAACAACCTCAATGATTGGTAAACCGAACTTGTGCGCAAACTCCCAATCGCGGATGTCATGAGCAGGTACTGCCATTACTGAGCCATGTCCATAATTCATTAGCACATAATCTGAGATCCAAATAGGAATATGCTTGCCAGTAACTTGATTAACAGCATGCAATCCAACAATCTGAACGCCAGTCTTATTATTCGTTGTTTCTATTCGAGACAGATCGGACCTAGAAGCCGTATATTGCTGATAGGATCGTATTTCGTCCATATTCTTAATATTTGAAACCTGCTCAATTATTAATGGATGTTCAGGAGCTACGACAAGATATGTAACTCCAAATATTGTATCTGGTCTAGTTGTAAAAACAGTAAGCACTTTATTGGTTCCAACCAGTGGAAAATCAATCTCAACACCATGGCTACGACCAATCCAATTACGCTGCTGATCGATAACTGGCTTAATATATTCAACATTGTCTAAATCTTCTATTAATCTATCAGCATACTGGGTAATGCGAAGCATCCATTGCTTTTTTTGACGACGCGTGACCGCCGTTTTACAGCGTTCGCAAATGCCTCCCTCAACCTCCTCATTAGCGAGTGCCGTATTGCAACTTGGACACCAATTTATTGGCATATCCATCTTGTATGCCAACCCAGCTTTAAACATCTGCAGAAACATCCACTGAGTCCACTTGTAATAACTTGGATCAGTAGTATTAATTTCGCGTTCCCAATCGAAGGAAAGTCCAAGCATTTTTAATTGGCGACGAAAATTATTAATATTTTGTTCGGTAGTTATACTTGGATGCACTCCCGTACTTATTGCATAGTTTTCTGCAGGCAGTCCAAATGCGTCAAAGCCAATCGTAAAGAGTACTTCACGCCCTTCCATGCGTCGCTTACGTGCTATGACATCCATAGCTATATAGCTGCGCGGATGTCCAACGTGGAGACCAGCGCCAGATGGATAAGGAAATTCAACAAGCAGAAAGCATTTTGGCTTTAAGCTTTGCACATTTGTACAATAGTCTCCACGCTCATTCCAGATTGTTTGCCATTTTTTTTCTATTTCTTTAAATATATAATCAGTCATTATTACTCAATTCTAGTCCCATGAGTTTGAATATACGATCTTCTGGAAAAGTATGATTACTGTTCTTTTAGTAAAAAATACAACAGTTGACACACATAGAATACATATTTTCAGAGCATGGAAACATTACTGGCGTTTTAGGCGAACAACAAAGAACGGTGTTACAAGTAGGAATAATAAGTCAATACCTCTAACTGCAAATCACAATATTTTACTATAAATACATTGTTTGAAATCTAAGTCACATTATAAAAAATCAATGTTAACTCTACTTGCAAGACAAAAGTATCAACTATCAACATCACTAACCACATTTACAATATCTATTTTTTATTAAAATGTCATTTAGCATCTCGTAAATCTATAGCTATCAGTATTTTCTTAAATTATTAAGACAATTTGGTGAAGCAGTTAAAAACCCACGACAATCTTCCAAATCTACAGTTGTCTGTCAACAAATTCAAACTAACTAAAAAAATACTTCTAACATATATATAACTAATCATAATATCAGAAATTTATAATGTCACGAATTTACAAGAGACCCTATAGATATCCGCGCTGTGCCCCAGTTAACCATGTTCATTGCCCGATCGATACCTAGTTATTAAGTGTGTAATTTATTAAAAAATGACAAGAGTGAGTCAAACTTATATTAGTATATAATATTTACATTTTTACGATATCATTTATCGCCAAATGATAAGAAATCAATAGTATAAGACTTTCATGCCTAAACGGTAATATTTGTATCTATTTAGCTATTTACAATGAAACTGCTATTAGGCATATCTAACTATACCAATATAATCCTAATAGCAATTAATAACCCAATACTAGTAATTTTTAAATTTTTATCACAGCGTTGCTACAGCTCTAATGCTTGGCATTCTGAAGACTCTTAATACCCATAGTAAGAGAAAAGAAAAATATAGCCAAAAGACAAGCAACGGTTAATGCTATGAATCCACCACGCCATCCAAAGTATTCAACTATATAACCAAATCCTAAACTTGCTGCCATAGTACCACCCCAATAGCCAAAGAGTCCCAATAAGCCAATGGCGGTACCCACAGCTTTCTTTGGAATAATATCCAAAATCTGAACGCCAACCAACATGACAGGACCATAGATAAACATGCCAATAAGAAACAAAGCAACGTGATTAATAACTAAACTATGGCTAAGCCAGTAAAGTAAAATGCCAACTAAAACAATTACCATACACAATATGCTTACTGGTGCCCTCTTGCCTTTAAACCATTTATCACTCGCATATCCGCACAATAACATACCTATAATGCCTGCTACTTCATATATAACGAACGACATGCCAGAATGAGCGCCATGCATGCCCTTCACTTCCATTAAATAAACTGGAGCCCAATTTAAAACACCATATCGAATAAAATATACGAAAGCATTAGCTAGTGCCAAAAACCAAACATACTTATTTATAAGTACATACTTAAATAAAATATCTTTTCCAGAAAGCTCTTCTTCTACATTATTAACACTACTCTCTGGATACTCATTGCTATATTCCTCTACCGGCATCAAACCAACAGATTGAGGGGTATCGCGCATCAACGCAATTACAAGTATTGTAAGTACTAAAACTAATATTGGCGGCATGTAAAATATGCTCTTCCAACCAAATATTGGAATGATTACCAACGCAAGCGCTCCTAAAAGCCCAGCACCAACGTTATGAGAAGTATTCCATATACCCATCACGACGCCACGTTTGCTAATTGGATACCAATGTGCAACCGTACGATAGCAGGGTGGCGCACCCATTCCTTGAGCCCAACCATTAATGAACATCAATAAATACATAACCGCTAACGTAGCTGCTGCACCAGTAATACAACCAAAAATAAAATTAACCAGTATGGCCACAAACAAACCAGCGGCAATAAAGTAACGAGGATTGCTGCGATCTGAGAAATTACCCATTGCAAATTTGCTTATACCATAAGCGATAGGCAACGCTGATAACACCAAACCCAGCTGTGATTTAGTAAATCCAAACTCCATAAGATATGGCATTGCTAAAGAGAAATTACTACGAAGCATATAGTAACAAGCATACCCAATAAAAATACCAATAAAGTTTCTATGCCGGTATTTTTTATAAGCGGCATCTACTTGTTCGGTCGGCAATCTTGCGATATGCGGCGCGGGCTTTAAAAAAGTTAAATATTTCCAATTCAAAGTACCCCCTAATTACAGCCAACGAAAAGCGTTAAATCATTGTGGACAAACCACAGTTGATAGACAGTACATCAGGTAAACCTGTGCCAAAGTATAGACTAAAAGTTCTTCATTAGTCATCAGGTTTCAACTATATTAAAAATTTTAATATCAAAGCACTCAGTTGATGTATACCAAAAAAATAGATTAATGCCATTTTTATTAACACTGATATACAAAAATTACTAACACAAATATCATCATAAAATTCAGTATTGTACATAAACTTGTTTTAGCAACTAATTTTTTATATTTTCTTAAGTTACTACTTAGCATTAAGCAACGCATAACCAACACCTCGGTATTACGTAGTCGATAATTTAGTTATATCATAATAAAACCTTATTCCATAAGAAATAGGTTATTTTAATAACATGGCACTGCATAATTAAATATTTTAATACGACATACATTTCAATATTAACCACATTATTTTTTTACAAATTTAATTGTCATTAAATCAAGTAAGTGTAAACGCATTAATTATCATACCAACCAAACTGTAATATTAATTTGTGACACAACATTCTTAATTATTACTATCTTAAGGTAAAAATTTTGTGTAGTGGTTATTGATAATAATGCAATAGTAATATACTAAGTTAACTACTCAACACCTTTAAAGTGACTCATTTACAAAAACTTCTCGAAGTAGATAAGATCATATAGATCTACAAGATGTTTGGATGACGTTTGACAATTACAAGCTAATTACAAAAAATATTCAGAAAAAAACAAAACACGTCTAATTGCAACAAACCATAACAATAATCAAATTATATTTTAGAGGAACTGTAAAATATAATAACAACTACAACCAATCTAAAATTACCTTGCCACTATTGCCAGTACGCATCACTTCAAAGCCCTTGATAAAGTCAGTAACCGAGAAATGATGTGTTATCACAGGATCAACATTTAGACCACTTTCTAACATGGCAATCATTTTATACCAAGTTTCGAACATCTCTCGACCATAAATACCTTTTAAGATTAGACCCTTCATTATGACTTTGTTCCAGTCAATAGTGGTAGCTTGTGGCAAAAAACCCAACAGCGCTACTTTACCAGCATGATTCATATATTCTAATATCATGTTAAATGCCAGTGAATTACCAGACATCTCAAAACCTACACCAAAATTTTCCTTCATACCTAGGTCTTTTATTATACTTGCAATAGAAGTCTTACTTATATCTATGGCATGATCAAAACCCATTTTTTTAGCCAACTCAAGTCTGTAATTATTTACATCAGTAATAACAATATTTCTAGCACCAACATGACGAGCAATAACCGCAGACATCATACCAATTGGTCCAGCTCCAGTAATTAATACATCTTCGCCAACTAGATCAAAAGATAAGGCAACATGCGTCGCATTGCCCAAAGGATCTAAAACCGATGCCAAATCGTCACTAATACAATCAGGAATGAGATATGCATTGACGGCAGGCAGTAATAAATATTCTGCAAAACATCCTTGACTAGTAACTCCAACACCTATATTTTGTCGACACAAATGCCTTAAACCTGCTTTACAGTTACGACATAGGCCACAAGAAATATGTCCCTCTCCAGAAACGCGATCACCAATCTTAAACCCCTTAACTTCCTTTCCTATATCATAAATAGTACCTACAAATTCATGACCAGTAATCATTGGCACTGGAATAGTCCTCTGTGACCATTCATCCCAATTGTATATATGAAGATCCGTACCACAAATAGCAGTCTTGCTAATTTTAATTAGAACATCACAAGGCCCAACTATTGGTACAGGAGCTTCATGAGTCCATATGCCTGGCTTTCTGTGCAATTTTGCTAGAGCATGCATTTCGTTCTCCAAACATTAAGTAATGACATTGAGCTCAGTTCCAATCTTTGCAAACGCAGCTAGAGCCTTATCTATGTGCTCCATCTCATGAGCAGCGGAAACTTGTGTTCTAATCCTTGCTTGACCTTTAGGAACTACTGGGTAGGAAAATCCAACTACATAAATGCCTTCGGACAACAATTTATCAGACATAATCTTAGCTAGCTTGGCATCACCTAACATTATGGGAATAATCGGATGTACACCTGGTTTTAGGTTAAAACCTAAATCGCACAAACCTTTTCTGAAATATCTCGAATTAGACTTTAATTTCTCTCGTAGATCACCGCTTTTTTCCAAGATGTCAAGTACCTTAACCGAAGCTGCAGCAATAACGGGAGCCAAGGCATTAGAAAATAGGTACGGACGAGATTTTTGTCTTAGCCAGGAAATAACTTCTTTTTTGCCACTAGTATATCCACCAGATGCGCCTCCCAAGGCCTTGCCTAGCGTGCCGGTAATAATATCAACCTTGCCCATAACATTATGGTACTCATGGGTACCACGACCATGTTTACCCATAAATCCAACAGCATGGGAGTCGTCTACAATAACAAGCGCGTCATATTTGGACGCCAAATCACAAATGACCGGCAAGTTAGCAATGGTACCATCCATGGAAAACACACCGTCTGTCACAATCACTTTGTAACGACTGTCAGCAGATTCTTGAAGTCTAAGTTCTAATTCATACATATCGCTTGAAGCATAACGTAAACGTTTCGCCTTACATAGACGAATACCATCTATAATGCTGGCATGATTCAATGCATCGCTTATTATGGCATCCTCAGAATCAAACAGCACCTCAAAGAGTCCACCATTGGCGTCAAAGCATGAAGAATACAGAATGGTATCTTCCATACCCAAAAATTGACTTATACGAGCCTCTAATTCCCTATGTATAGATTGCGTACCACAAATAAAACGAACTGAAGAGAGGCCATAGCCATATTTATCCAGCGCCTTCTTTCCGGCAGCAATTAAATCTGGATGATTTGATAATCCTAAATAATTGTTAGAACACATATTTATCAATGCAACGCCATTAGTAGTATCAATAACAGGACCCTGTGACGTCGTTATAATACGCTCCTGTTTATACATGCCAGCTGAATGCAAACTATCTAACTCATTTGCCAAGTAACTGCAAAAACGATTTAGTATCCGCATATCAACCTCTTAAATAATGTTTATGACGTATAAAGATGGATGCATAACGAAAGAATTAAATATTTAGTCCACAACTAAACTTCAAATCTACTCAAACCTAACACCACAATTTTTATGCGACTAACCCTTCTCGAAAAATACTATATCTTCTGTTGCTTTATACTATAAAGTATGATATAATACTTATTTTACTATGTCTTTTTATGTAATAACAGAGTATTGAGCTTCTTGTCCAGAACATTTTAATTTTTTAAAAAAAATATATATTAACATCAATCAAAACTTACTTTTAGCAATTTTAATGTCTAGAGTGTGTTTGCATGTTTAATTGTTTAGATACTATCGCAGAACTCAATCATGGGCTTAAGATTAATGTTGAGTGTTTAAAACTAGCTCAGCTACATTGAAGGCACACTATGGAACACGTAGCCCTTGTTCATCAAATTAAATTGCACCCACGCGTAAGCCTGTTAAGGGGTGAATTTTTCGAAAGAAAAAAAGCTGGTGGTACATTTAGCGCACTTATACCGCACTATGCCACTAATGGCATCCCTGCAGTACAGTTTGACAAAAATACCGGTGAACCAATTAATATCCAAGACCATGGTGCTGAAATTGAGATTAACTTTAGAGAGTGCGATCCCAAAATACAGACCCTAAATGCCAGACATTTCTCAAACCATATATTGGTACAGTTAATGTACGGCAAAAGAGGTGAGAGTGCTACAAAATCCGCTTGTAGGATACTGCGCGAAGCATCTACATGTTTTGCTAACTTGATAAATACAAAGAAGGTTTTATATCTTGCCGGTCTGTTTGTTTTGAAAGTTAGCGGAGGATCTAGTGATGGACTATTAATACCTATTGGCGTTTTTAATTTAGATGGCACAACTATCTGGGTTAATCCTGAAGGTATTGAGTTAGACCTACTAACTGTACAATTTCCAAATATGCAAGTAGAACAAAATAGTAAAGACGAAACTAATTGGTATGACCGAATTCATAACAACTTAAAACATATATTTTGTGGCAAAGAACTACACGGTCGAATACTTGAAAGTCGCGCAAACACACTATTAGAAGTCGGAAAAGTAAAAACCAGGAAAGCTGGACTTGTCATGGCATCCAAAGATGCTAAATCATTAATTACTACTAGAAAGAAGCTAGAAAAAGAATTAGACAATCAACAAAATGTAAAATCTTTAATTAAAACCAATAGTACTTCTAAAGTAACAAGAGAGGTAGAAGTACTATTACAAAAGCGTACATTCAGTATAAAAAATCATAAGCAAATAAAGTAAATAGCTATTATTTGAATTTTAATAGGGCAAGGTTCATTTTTTAAATACATTATGTCAACTCTAAGTTGATTGAAAAATCAAGCAGGGCCGATATTTATCATTTTTAATATATGGAGTTACCATGCGTACCTTATCTGATATTTTCGAGGATGCTATATCTCTCGGACTAAAAGGTAAAGTTGCAGACATAGTAGACGAACTACTACAACGAGGACTCGACCTAGAGGGGCCACCTCCAGAGCCAATAAAGGGCATTAGTACCGACTACCGGCGTGATTTTATTAGAACAACATCAACCACTACGCGACCAAATGGAACTCCAATCGGTATTGCAGCCACATGGCTAACTGATACTTGGCGTTGCTTATTGCTAGAAATACCTAGCTGCGCTATGGCAAGGCCACATAGGCCACACCAAAATAACAAAGACGCATCAGATACAAACAGACAAGGACGACATACCTTTGTAGCTCCAGCCATGGCAGTACTAGATTCTAAGAGTCGTCGGTTTCAATTAAAAATTGTAGACGCCTGTCGATGTCTAAACCTTAACCAATCTTATAAAGAAGCAGCTGTAGTTTGTATACTTGGAACAGATAGAACTTTTTTAGCTTGGCGTGAGCGTCAAGACGGAGAAACTTTTAATGCAATGTTGAGGGGCGATACAGATAACTACACAAAAAACTGCTTAGACGGACTTCAAAAAGCACGCATTATAATTAATGATCGTGGTGTATTCAGACTTGTAGCAACAAAATCGTTACCAACAACTTGGCTAACAACACCAACATCGGTAAGTGACGAGATTACTCAAGCAGCAATACAAATGTACAAACAAGGAGTTAGTCATCAAGAAATTAAAAATGACCTAATTATTAGTTACGCGAAGATGGCTGAAATATTTCCAAATTACAAATCAACAAAAAAAATACATGATAAGAAAAAAAATCAAACTGGGCGCGATCCAGGTCGACCACCAATGAAGGCTTACACACAACAAGACGTCATACGTGCTCTAACCATAGCTGAATCCGAAGGACTTAGAGCAGCCAGACGACAGACTGGTGTACCAACAACTCAAATTAAGATGGCTTTGGTAGCAAAATTAGGCATTATTCCTAAACGTGCCGGAAGACCAACAAAAGTTATACCAAATTTTGTCATAGAAAAAATTCGCACGCTGGCCCAAAATGGCAATAAAGTAACCGATATACACGCATTACTAAGAATAGAAGATAAAGACATGGCAGGAATAATTGTGTCTGTACGAAAAATTCGTACAGTATTAAATTTACACAAAAAACCCAAATACAACAGCCATTAATATAGATGACAATCAAAAACTAGTAAATAATACCACTATTACATAAAACTAATTACTATTATATATAGCATTGCCAATTATAAAACAAGCATCATTAAACTAATTGCTAGCTAATGCCTTTAATATAGAGCTAACAACTTGCTTAAATATTATAGATGATTTGCTACTATTGATATATGTTTCCATGTAAGGTTTACCAGCGTCACCGGCGATAACAATGTTAGGATCTATGGGGATTTCACCAAGCAAATTTATCCCAAAAGTTTTTGCTAAATTTTGACCACCTTGTGAACCAAATATATTTGTAACTATCTCACAGTGTGGACAAATGAAACCGCTCATATTTTCAACTATGCCAAGTATTGGCATTTTCATTGTTTTACAAAACGTAATCGACTTGCGAACATCACTGCTGGCTACCTCTTGTGGAGTTGTAACAATTACTGCCCCGTCTCCACTAGTAAAAGTCTGACCTATAGAAATGGGCTCATCGCCAGTTCCAGGCGGCAAATCGATAATTAAGAAATCTAAATCACCCCACTTGACGTCATGCAAAAACTGATTCAGGATGCCAATCTTTACTGGACCACGCCAAATTAAAGCTTCAGAATTATTTTTCAAAAAAAAGCCAACAGAAATAACTTTAAGACTGCCAATTGTAACTGGTGTTATGCCTTCGTCATCAACCCCTACAACAGCTTCAGTAAGATTAAGCATTGTCGGAATACTTGGTCCATGTATATCTGCATCTAATAGGCCTACTTTATATCCTGAAGCTGCAAGCATAAATGCTAAATTTATAGAAATAGTACTTTTACCAACACCGCCCTTGCCAGATAAGACTGCAATCTTGTGTTTAATATTTTGTAATTTATTTTTATTCTCGTCAGATTTATTACATTGATCAACAGAATTACAGGATAGGCTACAGTCAGCTTCGGTAGCAGAACAGCCAACGTCACATCGGCTACTATTATCACATTCTGAAATAGCAATATCGTTATGACTATCACCGCAATTATCATTTTTTGTACAAGTTATTTTATGTTTCGACTTGTAGTTGTCAATCGCTTTCACGACGGTCCTCATAGTTAAGAGGGCGCAATGAGCAAATGTATCGGATACACCAGCCTCTTGCAAGATTTGTTCTTTTGTAATGGAGTGCACAGAACACGGCATCTTGCCTTTTATCAAAGATACTAATGCATTTCCACAAGTTACAGCATGCTCGCAACCATCAACAGCAAATGAAGCAGCAGTTATTATTTTATTTTCAACTTTTATCCAAAACTCCATGGTATCACCATAGGAATCCGTTATCTTTGCATTACCATTGTCATCATTAATGACGTTAAACTCTATCTTCATTACGGTATCCTCGATCATAATCTTACGATACACTCCCGATATACATTAATATAGTTCACAAAATATTAATTACGATATATGTCATCAACGCGTTATCTATAATTATATATAAATTAACGCTAATTTATATAACATAATAAAACTCAATACATAAACAAGATGTAAATCACAATATTTCTAAAATATACGATAGTCACTAGTTACTTCTAACTATCTTTAATTTTATGGTAACAACACATATTTTTCCAAGTAGTCATAACTGATGGCACGTAACGCTGTGTTTCTTGTCTCATACGAGTAAGCTCTCTACCGGCTCTAATAATTGCCTGAGGACCAGCATTGTAGGCAGCAGCTACAAGACACATGTTACCGTCAAAACGGTCACCCAACTTTCTTACAAGTGCAGCACAGCCCCAAATTGATTCGTCAGGATCATGGCGATCAACAATACCTAATGTTTTGGCAGTGGTGTGCATAAATTGAGCAATACCACGAGCATTGGCCTTGCTAACTGCTGCTGGGTTAAGACCGCTTTCAATAACCAATATTGCTTTTATAAAAAAAGGATCTATCTTATAGTGCTGAGCTGCTTCGAGAATTATTTGATCATACTGGTAAAAACGCTTAGTTGGAATACCAGCCTGTGGTCGACCCAACGATGTACCTGGAGTTATGTTGCGACATAAGAGAGCATTGGGTGCAACTCTAACAACAGGAGTAACGTGTAAACTACGACGCACGGCTGCTAATACATTGTAATTACAAATGCTTAAAATAAGCAGCATCCAGGAATATACCCGCATTAGCTCACCTCAATCAAAAGGTGATAACTATTTATTTGTTGCAATTTAATATCTACACTTAATACTTTGATATACAGTATATATAATAATAAAATAAAGTTAAGCGACCATAAGGTATGAATCTGATTAACAATGATACTAGTAAGTCCCAAAGTAAAGCTGACAACTAAAGCAGAGAGCACTAATAGCAGCAAATAATCTTTCGGAATCGTGAGCATGCGTACCTCCTTATCCAAGTCGTAGTGATGATCCCAGTTGGCTAACACCATAAACGGTAGCTACCGCTGACAATCTCGACGTAATATAGAGTATAACGTAATTTTCTGAATGAAAAAGTACAGATAAGTAATTGCGTTAAACTAGTGCGAACAATTTGCTAACTCTCACAAGCACTAACTATTATATTCAATAACTAGCTAGCTAAAAACTTATCAATATTTTTATACAAATAAAATTAAGAAAAAATGGTGATCAAAATGATTTTATGTCAAATCGCCATTAGAAAATGAGATACAAAAATCCAAGTTAACCTAGTCAGGCCGACTCCTGTGTCTAAATAGCCACTATGTAAAAAATTAACAACTATATGTTTTATTATTAATCTAAGAAAAATTAAATTAAAATATCAAAATTATAAGACACACTCAGCAAATAATAACTAATCACATATATACAGTCATAACAATTAATAAGACATAAAAATAACTAGATATAGGCCTACAAAAAATACTTAAAATTGTTTATAATTTAGAGTTAATAAAAATATTATTCTTACTAAGATTAGTAAAATAACTTACTAAATTTACAATAATAAATACAACAATATGTAAACAGTGTAGGTGCGATAACAATTTCATTACTAATTAATAATTTTTAATCAACTATAACCAATGTATCTGACTAACAAATCAATTCACTGAAAATATATAGTATACTTAACAAATACCAACGCTATATAAAGTGCAACTAAAGACATATTTCCCAAAATTTACAGTCAGCAAAATTATTTTTTAACGAAACCACTGGCTATTACTATGAAATGAATGTGTTTTTGCAGTTTTATTCTTATATCTCTGTAAGCCCAAATCAATAAGTTTACTTAGTAATTCTTTATATGTAATACCACTGGCTGCCATTAATTTGGGATACATAGAAATAGTAGTAAAGCCTGGAACAAGGTTGATCTCATTTAAGAAAATTTGACTAGTTTGACGATCCAAAAAGTAATCAACTCGAGCCATACCATGAGCGTCTAAAGAACGAAATGCAGATACAGCATATTTGGTTATCAATTTAGACACGCGTTCTGGTAATTCCGCAGGAACATGTATAGAGCTTTTACCATCTAAATATTTATCTTTAAAGTCATAAAAATCACCAGTAACTATAATTTCGCCAGGCAAACTTACAAATGGATCTTCACCACCTAGAACTGCAACTTCAATTTCACGAACTGATAAGCCCTGCTCTACTAAAACGCGCCTATCAAAAGTAAAAGCCCTCTCCAAAGCCGGAGCCAGATCTTTTTGAGCAGAGACCTTTTCAATTCCTATGCTTGAACCAAGATTTGCCGGTTTGACAAATACTGGTAATCCTAATGATGCTAGCTGTAACAAAATGGATGACGACCTCTTACGCCAACATTCCTCAGTTAAACCCTGATAAGGCACTACGGGAAGTCCTGCCGATGCCCAAATGCGCTTAGTCGCCCATTTATCCATAGAAGTAGCCATAGCCAATATACCGGCGCCGGTATATGGGCGGTGCAATGTTTCAAGAAATCCCTGCAATTGACCATCTTCGCCACCAGCCCCATGAATAGCATTGAAAAAGACATCAGGAATTGGTACATTTTCGGCGCCAAGCTCCAATGGCATAAAAGGATAAGCACCAAGCTCAGGCAATTCTCCAATAGTCAAGCGACTAAAAGGATCACCATTGATAGCCCATACGCCATTGCGTGCAATACCTATAGGCTGCACTGTGAATCGATCATTATCTAAGTTTGCAGCAATATTTCTTGCTGTTACTATACTTACTTCATGTTCAGGACTTTCTCCACCAAACAGAAGACCAACGAGAAGACGGGTAGATGACATAATATAAAGTTTAATACTAAAATTAGGTACTAGGACAATAAATATTATTCGAAAAATAGTAATTTACTTAATTGAACATAAACACGACAGCAAAGATGCTTGGTTTTAATTTAAATGCATCCATTTATATTAACTAAATACATAATTTGGGGATGACCTACCAGGCCATCCCCATTGCAAATTATTCAATCTAATTAATGAATCATTAACGACACTAAAGTCATTATTAGCCACAGTGTAAGTGACGTTCTACTACGGCTTTTAGCGCTTGAGGATCATCAGCTAATTTTGTACTGAGACCCAAATCGTCAAACTTCTTCAATTCTTTAATGGTTGAATCAATAAATCCTTTAGGAAAGACACCATCTTCTTCATAACGATCTCTATCCTTAGCTAAACAGTCAGCAGCTTCCCAGCATGAAGCTGGTAATTGTTTAAGGTCACTAACTTTGGCAGCATCTGCTTTAATGTAAAGATCATCAGCAACTTTGACACCATCAGGGTTCTCTAAGCCATGACGAGCGGCTACAGCCATGCTAGCAAGTAAGAAATAAGCATTAGCGCTACCGTCGGGACTGCGTAGCTCTATAGTTTGATTATTTTCTCCAGTAAGTTTGAGGTCTGCTGATTCCAATGGATTCGCATGGGTGAGCATTTTACCAGTATTACCCAACCAGCCTAAAGGTACACGTACCAGCACAGAACGGTTACGATCGCCCCAACAAATGCTAGTTGGCGCCTCCTGATGCGGTACTAAGCGCAGAAATGAAGTTGGTACAGTGTTGCCAAATGCAGTAATAGACTCAGCACTTTGCAGATACCCAGATATCACTTTCTTGCCAACATCTGTTATTCCCTTCTTATCAGCAATAACATTGTCATCACCTTTCATAAAGCGAGTGTGGATATGGAAACCACTACCAGCTTGGCCAGCGATAAGCTTAGGTGCAAAGGTTACTTCTAAATTGTTTTTATAAGCAACTTCACGTACTGCCCATTTGGCTATCACTAACTGATCAGCGGCATCTTCAATGGGTACAGGTAGAAACTCTATTTCATGTTGCACCATTTCAAGGTCGCCACTAACAATGTTACCTACTTCGGCATGACCATATTTAATATTACAACCCATCTCACTAAGAAGCTGCATGGCTTCGCGTCGCACTAGGCCCCATTTTGCGAAAGGGTGCGATTCCTGATAGCCCTTTTGCTCAATAATTGGGTAGATATTATCAACTACAGAGAATAGATAATACTCCAACTCTCCCAATGCCTCCATCGTGTATCCGGTGCGAGTCTTTAGGCTACGCTGTGCTTTCTGTAATACGTACTCAGGTGCGCTCTCTAGTGGATCTCCATGACTATCAAAGAAGCTACATATAATATCTAACGTAGCCACTTCGGTAAATGGGTTAACAAAAGCTGTACGAAACTTGGGAACCACATATAAATCACTAGATTCGGCAGAAATAAAAGGAAATAGACTAGAACCGTCTACTCTCTCTCCTAAACACAAAATTTTCTCTAAATGCCTTTTATTATTGATAACAAAATTCAGCTTCTTTAGACGACCATCACCAGCGACATAGCGAAAATTAATCATACGTATATCATTTTGTTCAACAAAACGAATGATATCGCGTCTCGTAAAATCCGCAGCCGGCTTCTGTAAAGCTTTGACAATTTTGTTAGGATTTAAAGTTATATCACTATCCATACGATTATCCCCCTTGATTACAACATGGAAGTCGAAGGCCAAATAACCACTGTTAGGCTAATAGGCTAGTTCAATAAAAATATGATGCAAGAAAGCCACACATAACTACAAGTTACAAACAAAATATGTTATTTAAGATACAAGGTAATTGATTTTTCATAACCTATTTTTTATAAAAACTTATTAACGGCATATCGAAAATATCTCAAATGACTACAATCACTCATGACAACGATAATCCCAAGCTCGTTCAGCCAAATATCGTTCTAAAACATCATCACTCTTTGTCAATTGAATCAATATTGTCAGAATATCCCTGTCCAGATCTAATGACTCATGATCAAAACCATATATGAAGCAACAAGCTGTAACTAGAGCATCGCAACGCGTCGACAAATCCGCAGAAGACAAGTCTCGAAGCAACTGTACTTTTTTTAGACGATCATTTTGACACTTTTGAGGCACAAGATCAGATTTACTACATTTAATGCTGTCAACCTCTGTCTTGTTTGGACTTGGACTCATATTTGCCAATTGGACTTTAATCATAGGTAGCGTCAAAATCCAGTATAATCCCACACATATTAAAGCAATAATACTATTGACTACTCTAACTACCAAATGGCGCCGTCTCCTATGAATATTCAAACGGGTAATCAAAACAGCGCCCACAGACCTAAGTAACAATATATATACCACAAACGCAGCAAGTGCTCCGAAAACAGCAATACATACAACTACAACGCCATAGCCAAATACATCCGTTTTAAAAAATGTGTTCATAGCCTATTTTTCCTAACTAATAACACGATAATACAAATAATGTAATACCTATGAGTCTAATAACTATTAACAAAATATCATTAAACAACAAACATTATGTTAGTAGTAATAACTTAGCAATTATTAAATATTTTGCACATTATTAGCTTAGCCTTTCTGTTTATGTTATTAATTATTAATAATCTTATAATACTAATTAGTTATAATTTTAGAAAAAGATTAACCATCCAACAAGCCATTATAAAATCTGATAAATGCCTATTAAAAAATAAAAAAAATAAAATAACTACATATATTACAATTTATATATGCATAAAAGCTCTATTCTAATATATTATTATTATTATTATCATACAATGCTAATAAAGCGTCACGAAGGACTATTATGTATCGCTGGCTTTATACAAGATTACATCAAATTAGTCTGGCAACAATTGTTATTTCTAGCCTTGTTGACGGTCAACAAATTTACGCAGCACAACTACCAACAAAAATAACAGTTGGTCAATATCAGCTCCGATTGGCTACGAATCCACAAAGTCGTAGCCAAGGGCTACAGGGTGTGAAGCATATCTCTAAATACCAAGGTATGCTTTTTGTTTATCCAAAACCAACAAAGGCCATTTATTGGATGTATGGTTGCTATACTGGCATGGATATCATATTTTTAGATATAAACGGCAAAATTCAAGGCATGTCATCAGCGATACCACCAACTATAAAAAATTCGCTACCTGAACAATGCCTCAGATATACTATTCGCGGTCCCATGAGCGCATCTCAGACTAGATACACATCATTACCTAAAACTACATATGTAGTTGAGGTGCCTCTGGGCGACGGTCATAATTTTGTCAAAACTAGCGCTCACCTAATTCCATACGCTATTGCAACAGCTAAAATTGAAGCTAATTAACTCACAATATTTAACAAATAATTTTTATAATTAAATTAATTAATATTGGCAATTATAAAAACAAATTATTATCAAGCTAATTTTATATACCATGTAACATAGTAAGGCTTAAAATGACTGATATCAATAATATTGAGCCATCACAACTAATCAGTTCTATACCAGAAGTGGCCTTAGTACTAGAACTTGGATGTATATTACAGGAGCTTAAAGTTGATTCATCAACCCTAGAAGCTGCACTAGGTCGCGTTATACAGCATTTAAATATTGAAGGTATGATATTTGCTATTCCAACTGGCTTTTTTGCAACATTGCGCAAAGAAGGCTACCATAGCAAGACCTACCTTAGGAGGGTAACTACTAGTAACACTAATCTTAAGAAGTTGGCAGAAGCAGAAATGCTGGTAGATTTATTTCTAGAAAATAAACTAGATGTCGATACCATGAGAGAAAAATTAGTAACCCTAAATACACGACAGCCTAAATTTGGATTTTGGTCAAAAACTATGGCCAGCAGTCTTGCTGCCATGGGTATGGTTAATATTTGGGGTGGTTGTTTACTAGATGTGCTTTGCGGATCAATTGTTGGACTTTTGGCTGGATTAGTTGTCAACTGGGCAGAAAAGCGTTCAAAGTTGGCCAACCTTGCACCACTGATGGCTGGTTTAATATGTTCGCTGTCTGGAAGCTTTATTAGTCATAATATGTCATCAACTACTTACACGACTATAATATTAGGCGGCATCGTGTGTTTAATTCCTGGACTTGAATTGCTAATTGCTATGCAAGAACTAGGAACGGGAAACTTAGTTTCAGGAACGTCACGTATGGCTGGCGCTTGCCTAATTTTTATGCTTTTAACACTTGGTATAGGATGCGGTCAACAACTCGGAAGCTTTTGGTGGCCGCACAAATACAATAGCCCAGCCACCGCAATACCTTGGACCATAGCGCCTAGCCTAGCCATAGTAATACTAGCGTATCTCATCATATTTCAAGGACGTTTGTCTGATTACGGATACACTCTCATCGTTGGTATTATAACTTGGTATGGCAATGCCTACTGTGTCCAAACAGTTGGTGATGTAGCTGGTGCTGGTATAACTGCATTAATTTTAGGTGCCGGATGCAACTACTATTCACAACGCAGTAAAAATCCAGAAGTAATTGTACTATTACCATCATTATTATTAATATTACCAGGCAGTCTTGGCATAAGGGGACTAACGATGATCATGGGCAAACAACCGCTGATAGGCATTCAATCTGGTTTTCAATATTTTTATGTAACTATTGCATTAATGCTTGGATTATTAATGGCAAATGCCATGGTATCGCGTCGAACTTTTTGACTGATATCAAATATAGAGCAACTATAAAGAAAATTGCTCCTGAAGAACAAATAATTAATAATTACACTACAACATTAAAACATTTATTTATAATAAATAACTATATTTAGACCTATAACAGCTATTTTGATTTGATTCACATAAACCATTTATGATGTACATAAGTACAAATAACTATATGTAGATTGACGAAGATAGTAGTTGAGATCATTAGCTTCTTCATCTAGACTCAAAATTTGGTACTTTAAATTTTGGGCTAATTTATAGCTTCCCCAATCACACTATCTTTGGTGGAAACATGTCAGATTTGTTTTTAAAGAAGAGTATTGCTCGACTGATTACTGATGCCGAAACCCCGATGAGCGGGGGAGGGCATGGGCAAGACGGGGGGGGCGGCTTAGAACGCACTCTAGGACCAGTCAGTATCACTATGTTAGGTATAGGCGCCATTATAGGAGCAGGAATCTTTACCTTAACTGGTGAAGCTGCTGCGGCGCATGCCGGGCCTGGTATTATTTACAGCTTTATCATTGCTGGCATACTTTGTGGCCTCTCTGGCCTTTGTTATGCTGAAATGGCTGCAATGATTCCAGTATCTGGTTCGGCTTATGCTTACGCCTACGCGACTATGGGTGAGGGCATTGCTTGGATTATTGGATGGGCGCTTACGTTGGAATACGCATTAGGTGCAGGAGTCGTGGCAAATGGTTGGTCTGGGTACGTGCTGTCTCTAGTGAGGAGGACAATTGGTATCAATATACCAGATGCCCTGCTTTGCTACACCAAAGGTCCTTGGGAGCTGGTAACTCTTAGTAATAATGAAAAAGTCTTTGGTGTTGTAAACCTACCAGCAGCATTCATTACAATATTACTGTCCTGCGTACTGTATCGCGGCATTACTCAGAGCACTAAATTTAATACCATTATGGTAATCATTAAGATGATTATTGTTGCATTATTTATAACATTAGGCATTGGTGTTATTTCTTGGGCTAATCTTCAGGCGAACCCTAACGCAGGTAGTTTCTTTACCAGTTTAGTACCTTTGGCAGAAAATTTTGTCGATCCTGGTACTGGTGTTGCAGCTATACGTTATGGCTGGCTAAATGGTGGAGTTCTTACTGGTGCAGGTTTAGTTTTCTATGCCTATATTGGTTTTGATGCAGTAAGCACTGTAGCTCAAGAAGCTAAAAATCCTAAACGAGATATACCTATCGGTATTCTTGCCTCATTATTAATTTGCACCATACTTTATATACTTATGGGAATTACGCTGACTGGGGTCGTCTCTTTCCGTGAACTTGGAACCTCTGATCCTATTGCTTTAGGTATTGATAAAATTGCCGTACTGCGTGACTGGTCACATACAACTACAATTTTTATAACTTCTGTCGTTAAAATTGGTGCAATAACAGGATTAACCACTGTAGTTCTGGTGCTATCCCTAAGTCAGACTCGTGTTTGGTATGCAATATCCAGAGATGGGCTTTTGCCTTGGTTTGGTACTCTACATCCACGCTACAATACGCCACATATAGCCACTGTTTGCACTGGTATCATTGCAACACTTTGCGGCGCTTTTGTGCCAATCGGCCTACTAGCAAAGGTGATCTCTCTTGGCACTATGATGATTTTCTTTTTGGTATGCCTAAGTGTACCAATCATGCGTTACACCGATCCAGGCGCAGAACGACCATTCAAAGTACCATGTGCATGGGTAACAAGTCTTACTGGTGCAGGTGCTTGCGCGTGGGTCATGTCAGGACTTGGTGCTGATATCTGGATTAAGCTCATTATATTTCTTGTGATAGGGTTGGGTATCTACTTTATATACGGTCGAAGGAACAGCATACAGCAGATAGAAAATGGCTCTATGTTTGGTCCAGTTTGGATTGACTGTGTAGGTTTTACCTTACTCGTAGTCGGTTTGATATTAGCCGTCAAAGCGTCATCAACAATTAATGTTGCTATTGGTACACTAGGTATAATACTCGGCTCATTCATGATACTCAAAAATGGTACAAAAAAAATAAAATAACATTATTAACAAAAAATAATAATAATCCCCACCATTAATGTGGGGATTATTATTATGTACATCAACTAAATAAATTATTAACAACGCAAACCAACCGCGTTCGTACTGATCAATAGTGTTGCTAGTATTTTAGATTGCCACAAAAAATTACATCAGATGCTTAGTAAAGGATAATACATTATAATCAATATCAATTTAGTACAAAGATAGATGAAAAAGTAGCCGTAAAGCACACATTGGATCAACATAGAAGTTTAGTAGTAATATCTTTTATTACTATAAAGAATAAGATAGCAACAAGTAACAATAATGTTATAAAAAAATAATGTTAGATTTAACCATTCACTAATTGCTAACTAAAAAAATATTGGAAACAATTATGAAATAATATACAAATACTTTCCAACAATGATGACAATAATACAACTAATAACAATCGGTAAAAATTGATTTATAACAACAACTAACCTATATAATAGTACGCATTCTAAAAACAAAGATATCTAAAATAACACTTATATAGCTGTAATTATTAATAAATAATATTTTACTGAACTATAATTATTATTTAACTACAAACTATATGATACATCAAGATACAATTATCATTGTTATTCGTAAATAAGTAATATAACTAATAAATAATAGTAATAACTAACTATAAAATTACGCGATCAAGTCAACGTTAATGTAACTATCTTTTTTACGACACTGGCTATTATTCTAGACAATCTAAAGATGAGTCAAAGGAGGAGCATGAATGTTAATAAAGAAAATGACAATAAAAAAGCGCATAATCACTTATGTAGTCGGGGCCTTAATTGTTCCACTAGTCATTGGAATAGGCATACTGGGTATAACGGGACGTTGCTCGTCGCCAAAAAACGAAATACCTCCCATTTCCGAAACGGTTATTGCCCCAGCCATAGCCCTCAGCGAAGCTTTTACTGCTGTATCCAACTATGTTAAACCAGCCGTGATAACTGTTTATTCTGAAAGAACAGTACGCCAACAGTCACAAGGTCTTGACTCATTCTTTGATGACGATTTTTTTCAACAGTTATTTGGAAAAATGCAAGGTAACCACCGCAGAACAAAAGAACATAAAGTTCCCAGTATGGGATCAGGAATGATAATTGATAAAGCTGGTCACGTTCTAACTAACTACCATGTAGTAAAAAATGTAGAAGAAGTTAAAGTCAGACTTTCAGACAAACGTGAGTTTAAGGCAGATGTTGTTGGCACTGACCCAAAAACAGATGTCGCCATTATTCGCATCAAAGATCCAGTTTGCAAAGATTTACCTTGCATACAGTTTGGAAATTCTGATCTCCTGCGTGTTGGCGAGGTTGTTATGGCAATTGGTGCTCCATTTGGTTTCACGCAAACAGTAACCACAGGTATCATAAGTGCAATAGGTCGTTCTGATGTGGGCATTTCTGACTATGAAAACTTCCTACAAACTGACGCACCGATTAATCCAGGCAACTCTGGAGGACCTCTGGTTAATATGCGTGGCGAGATTATTGGCATGAATACAGCAATAGCTACTAATACTGGTCAATCGGCAGGTATTGGCTTTGCAATTCCTGTAAATATGATCAAATCCATGCTTCCAGCGCTCATTAAAGGTGGCAAAATCTCGCGAGGAGTGTTGGGTGTAAACATCCAAGAACTAACTAAAGATCTCGCTAAGCAGTTCGGACTACATAGCGTTAATGGAGCATTGGTTACTTCAGTAATTTCAGATTCTACGGCAGACACAATGGGCATAAAAGTTGGTGATATTATCACATATTTTAATGGCAAAGAAATTACTAACACAAAAGACTTGCGTAATATTGTCATGACAACTAGCCCGGGAACTACTTGTAAAATAGATCTGATACGTGCTGGTCAAAAATTAACACTAACCTCCACACTTAAAGAAGCCATAGGAGAAACATATAAATTTGGATCTAAATCCGAACAACAACCTGATGATGCCATTAATTTAGGTATTACAATCCAGACGCTAACGCCAACTCTTGCTAAGCAATACGGATTAAGCGAGAAGGCAGGAATCATCATTACAAATGTAGATGAAAACAGCTTGGCATCTCAAGCAGGACTACACGAAGGCGATCTTATCTTGGAAGTAAATCACAATCGTGTAACTCAAATATCAGAATTTCGCAAACTATTAATGGATAGTAGGAAAAATCGCAATGTTCTACTTTTAATAAAACGCACAGAAGGTAACATATTTGTAGCTGTGTCATTTTAATTGCTAAAAAAACTAGATGGCGCTCAACAAATTATATTTGTCCGAGTGCCATCTAGTGATGCACTCCTTCTTGAGTCAAGAGAGATGCATCACCAGATGGATAACTTACTGGTAAAAATTAAAAGTTCTACTACAGGTAGGCACAATTACAACATGGTGACCTAAAAAAATATA
>Ga0302286_10000755_pt1 | contig 25419 bp, 15 predicted proteins | sample III_Fen_E2_3_FD_198765 | JGI IMG/M metagenome (GOLD analysis project Ga0302286, IMG submission 198765) | Peat permafrost microbial communities from Stordalen Mire near Abisko, Sweden - III_Fen_E2_3 | ecosystem: Environmental > Terrestrial > Soil > Wetlands > Permafrost | place: Sweden: Abisko...
TTACAACGGCATCTTTGCTCCACTGGTAAGTGAGAGTTCCTTCGCCGCTTGCCACAACAGTCAGGTCAATGTTTCCACCTGCGCAGATTGCTCCGCCCACAGGTTGAGCGCTGATGGCTGTTGGTGCTTTGATTGTAACATTTGCAGCACTGGATAATAAATCTCCACAAGCGCCGGATACCAGAACGGTGTAACTTCCGGCAGCATTAGCGTTGTATGTAGCAGCATTAGCACCATTTATTACAACGGCATCTTTGCTCCACTGGTAAGTGAGAGTTCCTTCGCCGCTTGCCACAACAGTCAGGTCAATGTTTCCACCTGCGCAGATTGCTCCGCCCACAGGTTGAGCGCTGATGGCTGTTGGTGCATCAAGATGAACCGATCCATTAATATAATAATGATTTGTTGGAATATCGCAGTAGGCTTCCTCAGCCCAGGTTTGATTTGTATTCAGGAAACTGTATTCGCACGATGAACCATCATCAATCCATTCAAGAGTGGAGCTTCCTGTCAAATTGTTAAAATTCAATGTAAGTAATACTGCATCATCAGCAACTGCTGGCAAATCTGCACCATTTGATAACTTTGAAATACGGATTAAATGATAGCCTCCTGCAATTGCTACATCGTTAACAGAACCTGCATCAAATGAAACACCTCCACTTACGAAACCTGAATAAGTCATAAAATTACCATCGTATTTCAGCGTAAGGGAAATTGACCTTACTTTGCTAAATGATTTAACTGTAATTGGCACCACTGCCTGTGAATTAGAACAAACAGCTATTGCTGGAGCAGTGGTGATTGGAGACACATAGATATTGGCGCTGCCACTACCATTATTTGTACATCCATTTCCGTCTGTTACGCTAATAACTGTGTATGTTTTATTGGATGTAGGAGAAGCTGTAAATGTTGATGAATTCAGTGCCGAAGAAACAGAATGTGAGGATGCACCTCCGTCATCACTCCAAAGGTACGTCCAAGGGGAGGTGCCAGTTAATCCAACAGTTAAGGTTGCAGGATTATTGAAGCAAAAAGTATTTGTTCCAGTTATGGTAGCCGTTGGCAATGGATTAACTTTAACTATGACAGGTTGAATAGAAAAACATCCTCCCGTTTGTGTAGTTCCTTTAATATAATAGGTGCCTACAGTAGCCATTGTTGGTGTTGCATAAGGGATTGTACATGCTACATCAGACCAATAGGTAAGGTTTAGTCCTGATGTGCTACCTGTTGTAACTGCTGGTAAAGTTAAATCAACAGTGGAAGGAGGACAAACTGCAGCAGGATTGTTGATAACCAAAGTTGGAGTTATGCAACTGACTTCACCAATAGCGAAATCGCTGAATGAATTTAGTCCCAGAGCCTGTGTACTCGTTGTTGTCCGTACTCCGGAAGTTGTGGTAGACCAAACTGGTGAATTGTATTTATTGACTATGAAATTACTTGTGTTTGCGCCAGCATCAATATCTCCGGCTGCAAAATTGAATACTGCGTCATAGGTATCAAAAGCAACGCCACCATTTGTTAGTGTCCAATACCTGTTAACACTTTTGGTTGAAAGTATCCCAGATAAGTTAATATTGGGATGATCGCTTGCGATTGTAGTTCCTGTAAGATATCCAGCACCAATAACATTAGCAAATGTCAGGTTTGCGGGTGTATAGTTCGTCCCAGTTCCTACTTCAAAGGTTCTTGCGATTCCAGTACCTGCTGAAATGTATTTGCGAAGGTTACCGACAATGTGTCCGGAGGTCCTAGCAACGCTCCCGGCAGATTCGATAGTGAGCAAGTTTGCACCGGTGGTGATATTCCCAGCTGTAAGAGTTAGGATTCCGTTAACAGTGGCATTCACGCCAAGTGTAAGACTCCCGCCTGTCTTGTTCACAGTCATGTTCGTAAACGTTGAAGGGGATGTTCCCTGAATATTCTGAACAGCTGTCCCTGAAAAAGTGACTCCGAAGGTGGAAGGATTGAATACCCCATTGTTAGTGAAGTTTCCTCCAATAGTGACATTGCCGGTTAGTGTGGCTCCAACTGAATTAGAGATGGTAAGTCCGCCGTAAGTCAATGCGTTTATAGATTGTACAGCAGTTCCTGAATAGTCAAGTGTCAAATTTGTTAATGTGTTGGTTGTGAACTTATACTGATTTGAAAAATCAGATGTTGCTGCAATTCTGGTTACCTGGGCAGTTCCAGAACCAGAAATTGTACCTGTTGATGCTGCATTGTTGATAACCACATCCGGAGCTGGGTTGAAAATTGCGTTAGCTCCTATAGATAAAATGCCGCTTACATTGAAGTTAGTTGTAGCAGAAACCGGTGCTGAGGTATTCGAAATCGTTAAACTTCCAAATGATGTGGTAGATGTTCCCCCAATAGTCTGTGCTGCAGTTCCATTAAAGGTAAGAACATTTGTACCAACTGTAAAAGTGCCAGTGTTGGTGAAATTTCCTCCTATAAAAAATGCGGTTCCAATGGTTGTAGTCGCATTATTAACCAAAGATCCTGTTACACCTTTTATATTAGTACCGGTATTGAATGTTCCTGAATTTACTGTCACAGATCCACCAATAGTCATAGGATAACCATTCGGGGTTACCTGTTGGCCTGAGGGTTTGTTTATAACAAAGTTTGTATTGTTCCACGAAACAGTTCCACCTGCGTTATTATTTGTGCTAATATATTGTAAGGCTGGCCCATTGAATACAATTGTGGTTCCCCCTCCGTTAAATATGCCGGTTGCCTGAGTGGTATTATTCAATCCTCCCGCCAGAAAAATGTTGTGACCACCTGCAAGATTAAGGCTGGTTGCTGCGAAAGTAAAGGCAGTAATCGTTGTTGATGCAATTGTGCGGTCAGCGGCAAGTGTCCAGGTAAAATTTGAAGTAGCAACAGTGAGGTTGTTGTAATTACGGTCTGTAACCGTGTATGCACTGGTTCCAACACCACTGTAGTAAACTGTACCAATGGTTTCCAGACTGGTGAGATCGAATACACCCGACCCCTGAGTTTGAAGTGATGCTCCTACACCTGGTCCAAGTGCACCTATCGGTGCACCAGTTAGATTTGAAGTTTGGATCATTCCGGCCGAACCCATAGTGAGGGTTGTCGTTCCTGAGGTGCCTGTAATTAAAGCTCCCAGCTTACCCATGATTAAGGTGCCATTCACTGTAATGACACTACCGGGCGCGAAAATCAATGCAAAGGCCGTGGTTGTGCTTGTGAACTGAAGTGTACTGGTTACTGTCAGGTTTGCGATGGCTGCATTTGCGTCCATGGTGACGATATGGGCAATCGTTACGTTGTCTCCAAGGCTTGGGACATAGCCAGTACTCCATACGGTTGGATCACTCCAGATACCGGTTTTCAAAGTAGTTATAGTAGTGGGAGTCCTTGTCGTAAAACTCCATGGTGTTGACCATGTGCCTGTACCAGTTCCGTTAGATGCGGCGATCCGCCAATAATGGATCTTGCTTGAAGCAAGTGCAACCGGAAGTGTGTATGATAGACCTGCGATCCCTGTCTGATTAGCAACAATTGTTGTAAACGTAATATCAGTTGCAACCTGAAGGCTATAACCTGTTGCTCCAAGAACGGAATTCCAGGTGAACGTAGGCAGAATACTTAAATTTGTTGCGGCATTGGCTGGTGTAGCAAGTGTCGGTACTCCCGGTGCCGATACCAATGTTGTAAATGAGAAAGGTGTCGACCATGGACCTGTTCCATTGATATTGGTAGCATTCACTCTCCAGTAATATTGTGTGTTCGGAGCAAACTGAAGAACAGCAGTATAGGAAGTAGATGTAATACCAGGTATATCTATCATTACGGAAGTAAATGCCAGATCAGACGCCACCTGAATTCTATAAGTAGCCGAACCTGTTGCGACATTCCATGTGAAGGAAGGGGTGATAGATACGTCTGTTGAAACTTCAGTTGGCGTTGCAAGAATTGTAGTCGGCGGTACTGCGATGATCGTAGTGAGATTGAAGGGTGCTGACCAAGGACCTGTACCTGCGCCGTTCGTAGCACTAACACGCCAATAGTAAGTTGTACTGTTGTTCAGTGCGGGAGAAACGGTGTATGTTGTTGCGGAGATATTTGTTACCGATGATACAATATTTGTGAAGGCTGCATCCGTAGCAATGTCAACATTATAGGTGTCGGCACCATAGACCACACCCCAGTTCAGCACAGGAGTGATCACCTGGTTGGTCGCAGCATTTGCTGGTGTTGTCAGCACTGCGGCAACAGGAGTTACTGGTATAATCTGACCAATTGCAAAATCGCCAAAGGTGGTGAGTCCGGTCGATTGTACACTGGTTGCCGTACGGGTCCCTACAGAGTTAAAATTCCAGATTGACCCGTTGTAATTGCGTGATTCAATTTTAGTAACATCTGTTCCAGGATCTATATCGCCAGGTACAAAAGTAAAGGTAGCGGAATAGGTATTGAAACCAATTCCATTATTTGTTAGAGAGTAGTAACGATTGATATCTTTTGTGGCATCTATTCCAGAAGTTGCGATGCTTGGATGCTCGGCACCAACTGTGGTTGCTGTAAGATTTCCTGGAGCTGTGATGGATGCAAATGTCAGACTAACCGGGGTGTAAGAAGTGCCGGTTCCGATCTCAAAAGCCTTAGTTACATTACTACCGTTTGCAAATGCTTTGGTAAAGGTTCCGACGACGTAACCATTGGTACGATTGACGGTAGCTGTCCCTGTAGAAAGGAAAAGGCTGTTAGCTCCAGTTGTTATAACACCATTGGTAAGCGTCAATGTTGTTGTAACCGTTGTGTTTTTAGAAAGAGTCAGCCCGGCTGCATTACTCAGTGAAAGGCCTGGCACACTTGTTGCAAATGATCCGCTTAATGACTGGGGTACTATTCCGTTGAACTGGATAGTTCCGGTACCTGAAATTACAGCAGCGGAAGAATTATTGATAAAATCACTCTTAACCGAAAGAATTCCTCCCAGCGATAATAGCCCTGATGTCCAGGTGAATGGACCATTTACAGTTGGTCCTGTTGTCAGTGTAAGTGTATTTATAGCAGGGATATTGACTGTCAGATTATTAAATGTTGTAGCAGCCGATCCTGCAATTGTTGCATTAGCTCCGTTCCATGTAACCATACCTGTACTGGGGTTGAAGGCCGTTACAGAGGAGTTATTGGTCCAGTTACCTTTCATAACGATATTGAAACCGTTCGAATTTAAAGTTGCGCCGGCATTGAGTAAGAGCGCCCCATTGACCGTCAGGTCATTGCCAAGGTTGACCGTGGTGGCTACCGTGAAGTTAGTGAGCATTGCAGGTGAAGTTGGAAGTTCTATACCAGGGGTTATGGTAGGATTAGAGGCACTATTGGCATACGATACATTTACTGTTGTGCCAAACGTTGGGGTTCCAGAAAAGCTACCTGCGCCATAGCGTGTAATTGTGGCCGCGCTTCCAAGAGTCAAGGGACTTGTCAAAGTAAATACACCCGAAATAAGATTAAGTGCGGTGTTCACGGTAGCATTCTGGTTTAATGTTACACCTGCAGGGTTATTAATTGTGAGAGAACCAACGGTTGTGTTGGCTGTGCCACCAATAGTTTGAGGTGTTGTACCGTTAAAAGTGACAAGATTGGTTCCGGAATTAAACGTCAGATTGTTTGTAAAGTTGCCTTTCAGCGTAAGTGCGCCTGTTGTTGCATTCCCGCTATTTGTGAAATTCCCGGTCAGAGTAAGTGCACCTGCTGTCACGGTCCCGCTGTTGCTGAAGTTCCCGGTCATCGTAAGTGGTTGTGAAATAACCGCGGTCCCGGTATTGGTGAAGTTCCCGCCTAAACTAAAAGCGGATGCTGATATATTAATTGTTCCGTTATTAATGATTGACCCGGTCACACCATTTATATTTGTTCCGGTATTGAATGTTCCTGAATTTACTGTTACGGATCCACCAATTGTCATTGGATAACCATTACCGGATACTGAGCCAGCTGCGCTTTTGTTTACAATTATGTTTGTATTATTCCATGAAACCGTTCCACCTGCATTGTTATTAGTGCTGATATAAGTTGCGCCGGGGCCATTGAAGATTATTGTGCTTCCACCTCCATTAAAAACACCGGTCGCTTGAGTAGTATTGTTCAGACCGCCTGCCAGGTTTATGTTGAAGCCTCCTGCCAATGTAAGACTACCTGCTGCGAAAGTGAAGGCGCTAGCAGATGTTCCTGCGATAGTGCGGTCAGAGGCGAGCGTCCAGGTAAAATTCGAAGTAGCAACAGTCAGGTTGTTATAATTACGGTCTGTAACTATGTATGCACCCGTTCCAACACCACTATAATATACAGTACCGTTTGTTTCGAGACTTGTAAGATTGAAGACACCGGTGCCTTGCGTTTGAAGTGAAGCCCCGGCTCCCGGTCCGAGGGCGCCAACTGGTGCGCCGGTAAGATTAGAGGTTCTTAAAGTGCCGGCAGAACCCATGGTCACTGTTGTGGTGCCCGATGTGCCGGTCTTTAGCGCACCCAAAATGCCCATGTCCAACGTTCCGTTCACCGTGATGGTACTGCCTGAAGCAAAGGTCAAAGTGTAAGCAGTCGTGTTTGTGAACTGCAATGTTCCAGCAACCGTCAGTGAGGTGATAGTTGCATTCGCATCCATGGTGACCGTATGTGCTGCGGCAATCGTTACATTGTCGGTTGCACCCGGTACAACTCCGCCTACCCATGTGGCAGGAGCACTCCAGTTTCCAATCGCTGCTGAAGTGATGTTCGCCGCAGATAACTGGCTGTATGAACCCAGTGATAATAACAGAACGAATGCGAAAATTATATTTTTTGCATAAAATAGATTTACAGGCAAAAACCTGATTTCAGAGAATGTGGATGAAAAAAAATGTTTTTTTGTACAGGCTGTATACTGTACTTTGTTTTTGTTGGGTAAAGTTTCTGATCTCATAGTAATGATATTAATGGTTTTAATTATTTTCAAAATTTATGTTTCCGATGTCGCCACCTTGACAAATCCCTTTGTGAACAAAGGATTAATGGTGGCATTACTATTAAATTTGTTTGTGTTTTTGACTTGAAACTCATTAGAGAAATAGGTATTTCCCTTCATGACTTCATCTATCACTTTTTCAACTTCCTGAATGCTGCTTGATTTAATGATGAATCCCTTTACGCTAAGAGCAATCATTTTTTGGCTATAATCCTCTTCTTCGAACATGGTATAGATAATTATTTTCAAATCAGGAATTATTTCTAAAGCCTTCTGTGTTGCTTCAATGCCATTCATTAGTGGCATATCGATATCCATAATAACCAAATCGGGTTTGAGTTGGGGGAGCATATCGATGAATTCAACTCCGTTTAAAGTTGCACCGATAACAATGGCAATATTTTCGATTGTTACGATTGATTTTAACCCTTTTCGGTAAATCAAATGATCATCGACCAAAATGATCCTTGGTTTTTTTGTCATTGAAATTTTGCTAATTTATCTTTGGTAAATGAATTTCTTTTTGAATAATAATCGTGTCGGAAAATTGATGAGCATTATTACATTAACTTATAAATCATTGGTTTTAAATTTTGTAACACATTTATTACACTCTCGTCGGGTAGTAAAATATAATGGACCACTTTATCGGGAGAAAACGGAGAAAATAGATTCAGGACATCTTTGCAATTGCAGTTCAGCTTGATGTTAACATTGTTGTTAATTTTCATCAAAGCATTTACAAGTCTCATTTACGTAAATGGTTGACGTCAACAATCAAGATCTTTATGCAGTTGTATTTTGGTAATGAATGACATTAAATTCCCATAGCCAAACTTAGAAATAACAACAAATCAGGAGAATAGGTGTGATTCTATTTTTAAATTAGGAAGTATTTACCTGACGGGTAATATTTATTTACTGTTCGCATAGGACAATTTCCTATGTGTACAGTATGAAGTATTAGTTAAGAAAAGCGAAGGGACAGGATTGAATGTGTTTTCGGTTTCGGCTGAGCAATTCCCTATAGGAAGATTTTGATCAGGATTTAATCAAAAAAAAATGTTGTAGCAATTTGTGCTTAGGAGTTAAGCAATGCAAAAAATTGGATATTTAAATACCACTATATTACCAGGTTATTTTTAAATGCATAATGAGTGATCTCGGCATTATTCTTTAAGTTCATTTTTTTAAGAATAATTGATCGGTATACACTGATAGTTTTTACACTTAGAGATAATTCGCGTGCAATATCCGAAATGTTTTTACCACTGGAGATAAGCAGAAATACCTGATGTTCGCGGTCCGATAATATTTCGTGTGGCGCCTTACGATGACCATCAACTAATTCATTGGTTACCATTTCCATTACTGTAGGTGAAAGATATCGTTCGCCGCGGAGAATCTTTATAATTGCTTTTTCTAGTTCCTGCGATGATATGTCTTTTGTCAGATAGGCTGAAGCTCCTGCTTTAATTGACCGCACTGCAAACTGATCTTCAGGGTACATACTGAAAATAATTACAGGTGTTTTTGGAAAATTTTCTTTAATTTCTTTTAATACATCTATTCCACTGCGGCCAGGCATATTAATATCGAGGATCACCAAATCCCATTTGCTTTCTTGAACCAGACTCAAAACTTCCGATGCATTACCTGCTTCTCCAAACGCTGCATTAGGGAAGTATGACGTAAGCGATCTAATTACACCGTTTCTAACTACAACGTGGTCGTCAGCAATTAGAATCTTTAATTCGGCTTGATTCATAAAAATTGGTTATTATGGATTTTAAAGCTATGTCAAACATACTAATTTCTATGTTGAAAAAAGCTGACTGTCGTTCCTTTCCCAGTTGAACTTTCAATTTGAATTTCTCCGCCAATTGATAAAGCACGTTCATGCATCCCTAATAATCCAAGTGAGTTCCTGTACAAAGTATCATCCATATTAAATCCAATACCATCATCGGTAACACTTAAAACAAACTGACTATTTTCCATCCTCGATTTCACCCAGAGTTTCGAGGCTTTAGAGTGCCTGGTGATATTTGTCAATATTTCTTGAAGTATCCGGTAAATGATGATTGTTTCATTTTTGTCAAATGTGATTTCAGTTTCTTCAAGTTTTAAATGAGTACATATTTTAGTTCTTTTCTGGAAATCTTTAATTTTCCACTCCAATGAAGGAAAAAGCCCCAAATGATCTAAAATACCTGGACGTAGATCCGTGGCAATCTTTCTAACAGAATCAATTAGAGAATCAATAATGCAAATCATTGATTCCAGTTCAATTTTGGCCAAATCAAGTGTTAATTCAGAATTATGGGACAATTCATCCATATCATATTTCAATGCAGTAAGCAAGTGTCCGAGTTCATCATGAATATTACGTGAAATGCGTATTCGTTCTTCTTCAGCCACAATGTCCATCCGGTGTGTTAATTCGCGCAGATTTTTTTGTGAATCAATTAATACGTTTTCCGTATTTTTTCTGGCAGTTATATCTCTATTACTTCCTCTTTGTCCGATAAACTTGCCCGCATTATTGTAAACTGGATGACAATTATGGCCAATCCACTTTATTTCTCCTTTAGACGTTATGATTCTGAAATCGAATGAGCAGTCAGTAACTTCACCTTTCAATATTTCGAGTGAATGCTTTATAATTTGCTCCTGGTCTTCAGGGTAAGTAATTTTAAGTATTAAATCTGGATTGTTCATGTAATCTGCAACGGTATAACCTGTTATTCTTTTGCACGAAGGAGAAACATAAAGCGGGTTACCATCGGGACCTATCCAGCTTTCCCAATCGTATGTATTTTCGGCCACTGTGCGGTATTTTTCTTCTGCCTTTTGAATTTCAATGTGCGACTTCAGAAGATCTGATGTTCGTTCATTGACAATGGTTTCAAGTTCCTCAATCAATTGTTTAAGTGCCATTTCAGCTTTTTGTTGAGCTGACCGCCAACGCGAAGCAGTAATTCCGGTAGAGATATCTTTGGACAGTTCAGAAAGTAAATTGATCTCAGCATCACTTAAGGAATCAACCTTTTTTGAATAAACTGTGATAGCTCCAAATGCCTTATCGCCTGTTGTCAATGGAAAAACAATGGATGAAGCGTAACCACGTTTTAAGGCTTCGTCCCTCCATGGTTTAAAAGCGGGGTCCGTGTCTATATTCGCACAGAGACACATTTGTCCGGTTCGTATTGCTTTCCCTGTTGGACCATTTCCCCTTGGAGTATCTGACCATGTCAAATTTAAAGTTTCAAGATATCCATCTTCAAAGCCAGCACCTACAATAGGTCGAATGCTCATTTTCTCGTCATTATTGGCATAGCCAATCCAAACAAACGAAAAGCCACATTCTTCTATCACGAGGTTGCAGATCTGTTTTAAGTAATCGGTCTCATCTGTCGAATGCAATATAAGCTGCCGGCTTTTGCTAAGTACGTTTAAGGTGTCGTTTAGCTTTCTTAACTTCTCATCTCGTTCTTTACGTTTTGTAATGTTCTGGATCGTACCAAATATCCTTATTGGCTTCATTTGATTATCAAATTCGAACCTCCCAATTCCTTGAACCCAGCATTCTTTTTCATCGCTGAACCTGATAATTTTATATTCGTGAGTAAAATGGTTATCATTAATATCTGCATTCTCAAGGTCAAAGATTAGTTCATTTCTGAAATCGGGATGAACCCGATTAATCCAACCTTCAATCGTGCACGGATAAGTTTCATCAATACCAAAAATCTGATATATTTCTTCGGAAACATTCCATTTTTTTAGAACCAAATCAGCCGAATAGTTGCCAATGTGCGCCGCTGCTTGCGATTTACGCAACAATATTTCATTTTCATTCAGAGTGTCCTCTACTTGTTTTCGCTTGGTGATTTCAACCACAAATCCAAGGAATACTTTCTCGGATAGTTTTACAGCATCTAATGACCAATATCCTTTAGATTTGTTTTTTCTTATAAATGCAAATTCGCCAGACGCATAACCTTCGTTTACTACCTGATTAAAATGCCTGTTTGAACTTTCCCAAGATTCTTCATGTATGAGTTCAAACAGTTTCATTGAAAGGAGTTCGTCTTTGGTATAGCCAGTTATTTCACAAGCTGCCGAATTCACCTCAATATATTCCCCATTTTCGTTGGCAACAAATATTCCGTGTGGAGCATTGTCAACATATTTACGGAACTTCAATTCACTTTCGAAGAGTGCATCCTGAGCAAGTTTGCTCTCGGTAATATCGTGAACAATGAAATAAAGAAGTGTTGAATTACTAAACATAATTGGACCTGAATAAATTTCCACGTAACGTGTAACACCATTGGCCGCATGATGATGGGAAAATAGGTGATTGCTTTTTTTTGCTTTTGAATTTTGTAGGTTAGTTTCTAAATCATCCTTTGTAGGCGAATTAATTTCTGATATATTCTTGCTGATCAATACGGCATGTGTCCATCCATAAAATTTGCAAGCGGACGGATTGGCATCTTTAATTTCTCCGGTATCCGGATCAATAATCAAAATGACCGATTGATTGTTTTTAAACAAGGATTTATATCGATCTTCGCTTTTGTGCAGATTTTCTTCGGCCAGTTTACGTTCAGTAATATCATGCAGAAAGGCAACAAACTGTCCCCCATTTTCAGTTTGGTAATGTATATTGATTTCAACATCAAAAGTACTTCCATCTTTGCGACGGTGTTGAGTTTCAAAACGATCTTTCCCCTTTGATATGATCCATTCAATTCGTTTACGAATGTCTATATCTTTATCAATCGCATCGAGATCGGACAGCTGCATAGCCAGAAGTTCTTGCTCACTGTATCCACTCATTTGGCAATAGACATTATTAACTTCAAGAATATATCCTTGTAGATCAACAATATAGAAGCCATCCATCGTTGTTTGCAGAATGATGGCATGATTATGCTCTTCACTTTCCTTTAATTCGTTCTGAAATTGTATGCGCGTTGAAATATCAATTGCGTTTACAATACATTGATCTGCATTTTTAATCAAAATACCTGTAAGCTGTAAATATATGGGTAAGTTACCATTAGTTGACAGAACTACATCACAGGATTCTTTTCTTCCTGTGTCAAATATTTTCTGTAGAAAAAGATTTAAAATTGGTTTGGTCTCGTCAGAAATAAAAAGACCAAACAAGCTGTTCAAGGGATTATATAGCTGTTCCCCAAGCATTTGATATCCGCATTGGTTTAGCTCGATGATTTTACCTTCTTTTGAAAGTGTAAAGTAACCCGTTGGAGCGAGATCGTAAAGTTCTGCATATTTTTGGGAAGCATTTTCGGCTTTCAATTTTGCTAACTGAAGTTCTTCATTCTGCATTTCCAACTCGATTTGATGCACTTTAAGTTCGTGAATAAGCTTAATTGATTCATAATCTGAAAGTCGAATATTTTCTTTAACTTCTTTATTTATCAAAAAAGATTCTGCTTTTATACGTAGAATTTCGGAATCAGAAATCAACTTTTTTTGCTTTTTCATTTAGAAAGTGTAAGGTCTGGATAAAAGGTAGTATGCGAAATTAAGAGTTTATTGAATATCATCGACCATATATAATTTAAAATATAATCAATTGTAGATAAGTTGCCTTGCAGAGAAAAAAACAAGCTGTTTATAAGCTAATATTTATCCTTATCAAGGAATAATGTTATTGATTTCTAATACTTCCGTTATTTCCTTATCCGTTTGAATGTCGGAAAGATTTACCGCTTTCAGTTCCGGTTTCTTAGCCAGTTTATTTTCCTCCAATTCCTGAATCAGTTTTTCCCGCAGCAGTTGCGCTTAATCCAAACCAACGGATTTGCACAACTCATAGATAATTTTGGTAGCATGTTTATGCTGTTTACCCGGGAAGTCCTTTTTTATGAAGTTATTCTTCCCGAATTGGCTGTAAAGCACCGCACCCTTGTCATAGTTGCACGCGGACTGGATCCAATCCAGTACTACTTGTTTGTTTTCCTCAATTGCCATGGATCATTCATTTGTATCCGCAAATAAAAAGTGCGGAAATAAATGAGGAAAGGACAGGTTTGCTAATGGCTTAATAGGTACTCATTGTTTATTAAAAGTGTTTTACGACAAAAAAAACTTCACTTTTCTATATATTCTCAACTGAACAAATTATGATGAGTATTCTGTTAAAGACTTTTGGAGTTTTTTTCTGGCAAAGAATATACGGCTCTTGACTGTTCCGACGGGTAAATTGAACACTTTGGCAATTTCTCGATATTTATAACCATCAAGGAACATTGTGAAAGGAACTTTATAGTCGTCATTCAAGGCATGAATATATTTTATAATTTCTTTCGAACTGTATATTGATTCAGAAGAAGGATAACTTTTATCATATGAAAATTTCAGATGAAAATCATTATTTGATACGTCGAAAATATTTTTAACTTTAATGTTTCGGTGATAATTATTAATAAATGTATTTTTCATTATCATGTAAATCCACGCTTTGAAGTTTGTATTTTGTATGAATTTATCCCTATGTGTAAGTGCTTTCAGAAACGTATCCTGAAGCAGATCCTTTGCTTTTTCACGGTCTAAAGTAAGACTCAAGGCATAGTACAACAACTTGTCCTGCAATCCTAAAAGAGCTATATTAAATTCTAGCTGTGTCATGGCGTACGCTTTTTAATTGTTATAACTGATAAACATATTGCACATATACTGAATAATATTGAATTACAAATACGCCCTTAGCAATTTATTCCGGCCGCTGATTCGCATTTTATTTATAGCTTTCACTTTAATATGCCGGATTCGTTCCCTGTTTAAATTGAACTTTTCACCTATTTCGTTCAGCGAAAGCTGACGATTATTACTTAATCCGAAAAAATATCGGATAACTAAAGCTTCCTGTTCCTTCAGGTAGCATAGCGACCGCTCAATTTCGATGCAGAGAGACACATACATTAATCCTTTGTCTGGACTAATTGAGTCTTCGTTGCAAAGCAGATCATAGAAATTATTATTTTCTTCACCGGGAGCCGGAGCATCAATCGAAACAGGATGCAAGGATATTATTAAAGCATCTTCAACGAGATCGGAAGAGGTTTTAAGCGAAAGAGCAACTTCGTCAAAAGTTGGTTCCCTTTCATATTCCTGTTCCAGTTGATTACGTATTTTCTTAATTTTAGTAATTGACGCGATTCGATTTAATGGTAACCGAATAACCCGTGTCTGCTCGGCCAAAGCCTGTAAAATTGATTGCCTGATCCACCAAACTCCATAGGACATGAATTTAAATCCGTATGTTTCATCGTACCGTTGCGCCGCCGTAATTAAGCCAAGATTACCCTCATTGATCAGGTCAGATAAACTAATACCTTGATTTTGAAACTGTTTAGCGACAGATACAACAAACCTCAAATTGGCTTTAATCAATTTATCCAGAGCCAATTGATCACCTTTTCTGATCCTTCTGGCCAATTCGACCTCTTCATTAAAATTAATCATATCTATCTTGCTGATTTCACTTAGGTACATTTCTATCGATATTGATTCCCTGTCTGTGATCTGTTTTGCAATAGTTAGTTGTCGCATCGTTTAAATTTTATTTCCCGATTGTAAATCAATATTTGTGGCTCCGGCGAATGAGCGTTATTCTTAAGTTTTGAAAAAATACGAGAAGCAAAATAAATCCTGATTTGTTTATCAGGATTGGAATCGAGGTCTTGAAGTGTCTGGCTCAAAGCATATTTAATCAGGAAAACTCCTTTGTTTGAGAGGGAAGTTTTGTTTGTTGCAGTTTGTTTAATAGGTGCTTTGCCGATGTGGTTCGAATACATAAAAATTCCTTTTCCCGACTGCTCAAAAAGTGACTTTCGTGTTTTTTCAGGACAAACCGGTGAATGGATAATAAAAACTTCAGGAGACAATACGAACATGGATTTGATCATTTCATCGTACAACTGGGTTTGCCTGGCTAGTGTTTCCTGATCGGAAAATGCCACCACTGAGTGCGACCAGGGTTCTGATAAAAATTCGATACAACCGGTTTGCCCCAAATAGGAAAGCAGGTAATGAAATGTCAAGAACGATTTTGTCAGGCAATAATGATGAAAATAGCTCAAGAACTTCTTTGCAATTGCAAACTTGTTTTATGTAAATGCTCCTGTCAACTTTTTTAAGGGCACTAAAGAGTGTGGTTTGTAACAAATGGCTGTCATCAAGGATCAGTACCTTCATAAAGTGAGTGTTTTGATAATAAAAAAGCGGTTTACTTTTTATCAACAAACTTATAAATCGCTTAAAATAAATAAGATAGGAGTGATTCTAATTGTAAATTAGGAAGTTTATACCCTGAATACTAATAATTTTATTACCTGATGAACTAAGAGTTTGTCTTATGCTGATGAAGAATGGAAGTTGTATTTGGAAGAAAGAAATTTAATGCAAAAACAAATCAGGATTTTGAAATATTTCCCTGAGCAGGAATATCATTCTAAAACATTTCATACCACCAGGTTATGCTTAAAGGCGTAGTGTGTGATCTCGGTGTTGTTTTTAAGGTTCATCTTTTTCAGGATCAACGATTGGTATACGCTTATCGCTTTTACACTCAGAGATAATTCACGCGAAATATCGGAAACGTTTTTTCCACGGGAAATCAGTAGGAAAACCTGGTGTTCCCGTTCTCATCAGTGTACGTATTTAAAGAAAAATGGATGAAAGCATAAAATTCCATTTTTTGCCAACGAAGCTGGTTTTCATTTGGCACTGGTCCGAAAGGTTGGGGCGCATTTGTCTGGGAATATGAAAAAATAGCGAAGAAAGAGCAAAATAGTATCCCCAATAAAAGTTTTTTAGTCATGTTAGTATAGCATTAATGTTTTATAATTTCCTTAATATCTTTATATTAGTTAATTATTGGCGGGAATTTTGTTGGCGGGAATTGCAACAATATTTTCCTTTTGATGCCTAAAAATAACCATATTTATCGGTTTTGTCAGATCGGTATACTTTACGGCTTTCACTAAATCGTCCAGATTGTTTACTGTTTTACTATCAAATTTCAGGATTACATCATTCGGTTGAAGATAGTCTTTGATACTGCTGTCGAAAGCGTGTAAAGTAACAACGAAAACACCATGCTCTGAATCCATTCCGGTAGCAGAACGTTCTCCCGATGTTTCCAGGTTTTTTACTCGCCATCCCTGCCATGCAATTGTTTTGGAATCAGTATTTCCTGTTTTAACTAGTGGCAGCGACATTCGGGGCGTTTTGGCTAAATGCTTGAGAGTGGCTGAAACTACACCAAAGTTATTCATGTCGAAATTCTGAAACCCCATTCGAAAAACGGCAGTATTGTCACTTTTTACACTGTAATTTCCGTGTTCAGCATCTTGAAAGTTTACGGGGAAGAAAACGGAATGCCCATCTGTATTATTTTTATGGGCTTCATTAAGGGCTAATTCATCGGTAAAAATATTGTAATCTATCATCGCTCCCCAACCCAATAAATTGATGGGTTGATAGGGGCTCATGACAATGTTGCGGATAAAAACATCGCCGCTGTTTTGAAACCAAACATGCGGATGAAAGGTATTGTTGACCAGAATATTGTTCTCAACAACCCTGTAAAATCCTTCCCGTAGCTTAATTCCTCCATTAAGGCAAAGATTGTTGTAAATATGATAATTGCTTGAACCATCGTCTAAATCAATGTCCCATCCACGATCGCAACGAAAGCGGTTATTACGGATAATAACTGTCGAACCAGCATCGGCAAGAATCAATGAAGGTTCATTGGCCACAATGTCATTCATTTTATTACGGTTTGCGTGCCAAAAACGGTCGCGCCCCCACGAATTAAACGAGCCGTGGTCGCCTGTTTCTTTTACCGTTTCGAAAACATCATTGTACTCAATAATGTGCCCGCCCCAGGTTCCTTCGCTTACATTAATGCCTGCACGGGGAACATCGTAAATGCTATTGTGACTTACTGTTATTGATTTGCTCATGGAAAGCTCAACCCCGGTAATTTGTTTCTCGAACAAGCCAATAGAGTGAATCAGGTTGTCGTACACAAGGCAATTGGCCGGATAATTGTTCGTTTTGGGCCCAGGATCACGGTCCATTTGTTCCTGTGGCACAAATTCACCATACTCGAAACTTGGCGAACGAACGGCCTTTGGGTCGCCGACAAAACAAATTGCACTAGCCCCGATTTGGGTAATATGAGAGCCTGAAATAACTGAGTTCCGGTTGTAGTTCGAAAAGAATATCGCATTACCGCCTAAATTGTGCAAATAGCAATTTCTCAGTCCGCAATTTTCAGTGCCCTCGAAAACAACGGCCCCTCCGCGGTAAATTGTCCAGTCAGAACGCAAAAGCGGCTCATATTTTTCCATAAATGTTCGTGTGGTTTGTATGAGTTCAAGGCCTATTACTGTTATGTTTTTGACCGGATTTTCTGCTGTTCCAAGGAATTCTATCAGATGTTTCAATTGTTCCACTTCAAATTTTGCCTGATTAATATTTTCATTGGGCATGGGGTAATAATACAATATAGATTTTGCGCTATCGAAATACCATTCGCCCGGTGCATCCAATTCTTCAAAAATATTTTCGACCATCCGGTTATCCCTGCTTAACCCTGATTTGCGGTTATTTTGCCAGCCACCTTCCATCTTCAAATTTCCTTTTTCATCCTTTCCTGTTATTCGAAAATGAAAATCGCCCCAGTCGGAACCGTGCATGGCATGAAGATAACCACCTACCGGATTTTTCCAGGTTTTTATGCGCTCAGGCGATGTCGCATCTGCAGATGTGCCATTAAACCTTAAAGCAGTTGAATCATAATTCGGATAGCGAGCCATTGAGCGAATTTTTCCATTGACTGTGAGCATATCAATAGAAATTCTTGGCTCAACTTTCGCTTGTCTTATGCCATTTTTATATGGTTGCCACTTAAATTTAAGTAGAATACCTCCAGAAATGATTGCCTGTTCGCCAGGATAGGAATTCAGGGTAAGTCGTTTATTGCTATTGCCATCTTGTGGTGTGAAAATTATTGGTTTGTCAAGCCGGTATTCTCCACCACGTAAATAGATAGTAACTTCGCCCTTTTGTCCACGAGCTTTATTCTGAGCTGCATTTATGCTTTTGAAAGGAGCCTTCTCAGTGCCACGATTTTTATCGTTGCCGTATGGAGCAACAAAATACGTGGTTTGGGCATGAACCGAATATAACATTCCCGTTGTAAAGAAGGTCAATAAAAAAATGCTCCTTATAAATGAATGAATATTTTTATTACGCTTCATTATTTATTCTGCTTTAATGTTTACTTCAGCTCCTTTTAGATTCTCAGATACCTCATTTAGCCTGATTTCACCAGCATGCTTTTCTGTCTGAACAAGAACAAGACAATAACCGTTAAAAGCCATACGCTGACTGGCTTTGTCAGGTTCATGACTGCTGGGGTTTCCATTACCTGTACCAATGATGCGACCTGGTCCTTCAATGGTAAATTTCACAAAATTATCGGCAGTTGGCACAACCCGCCCTTTTGCATCTTTTATGGAAACCCTTATTTCTGCGACATCGCAACCATCGGCTTTGAGAGTGCTACAATCGCTACTCAAGAATATCTGAGCTGGGGCTGAGGTTGTTTCTACAATATCTTTTGTAATTATTTTTCCTCCTTTGTACCCGCGGGCTTCGAGTTTGCCGGGTTTATATATTAGATCCCAAATCAGTTTCGTGTATGGAACCGCTTTTTGTTTCCCCATGCTTTTGCCATTGAGTAACAACTCCACTTCTTCGCAATTGGTATAACAATGTATTTTGATGCTGTCGCCTACTTTTTCTGGCCAGTTCCAATGCGGGAATATATGGACTAAAGGTTCATTCGTCCAGGCAGCTTTGTAGGCATAATAACCGTCCTTCGGGAATCCGCAAATGTCCATTATACCGAACTGTGATGAAACACTTGGCCACCTATAAGGCGTTGGCTCACCTCTGTAATCGAAACCTGACCAAATAAAAATGCCCCCAACATGCGGATAATTTACAATATCGGCCCAATCTTCCCCAGGCAACGGACTCCAGCCTGGTTCCCATAAACCCAGGTTCGACACATAACATTTTTCCCGACTGTTTGCATATTCACCCCGGGTTGAGATGTAGCTAGTACCCTCAGTAGCAAACAATATCCTCTTGGGATAATTTTCATGGTCAACAACATAAGCTCTTTTTTTATCCCCATAATTATAGCCTACGACATCCTGCACATCGGCATAACCACCTTCGTTCCTACCATGGTTCATTGCGGCAGTAACAGGCCTGGTTGGGTCAAGTTTATGGGAGGTAGCAGCCAGAGTTTCCAAAATCCTGGTTCCAGTAGTTGTTCCCTGAATCCTCTCTTCGTTCTCAAGACACCACATAAAAACCGATGGATGGTTCCTGTCCCTGAGCAGTAATATGGTTAAATCATTTATGCCTTCTTCACTGCTCGACAAAAAACGGTTTTCGTCCAACACTATCATTCCAATGCTATCGCACATATCAAGCAGTTCAGGAGTTGGAGGATGGTGCGCAGCCCGGTAACCATTGCTTCCCATTTCTTTGAGCAATTTTATTTTATACGCGTTTATTTTATCAGGCAATGCCACGCCCACACCAGCAAAATCCTGATGATTGGAGGTGCCTTTAACCGGATATAATTTTCCATTAAGGAAGAATCCATTGCGATTAAACTCTATCGTCCTCACACCAAACGTGGTTTCATAGTTATCTACAACATTACCGTTTTCCTGAACTTCGGTCAGCACCCTGTATAAGTTAGGTGTTTCTGGCGACCAGAGCAATGGCCTGCTTATTGTTCCTTCCTGAGATATCTCAACTTTGTCAAAGGATTTGATTAGCTGCGAAGAGATGATTTCGTCAATTACAACCCCTTTTTTATCAACCATTTTTGAAACAAGCGTAACACTTTTATCTGTTTTGTATTCGTTTCTCAGCGTAGTTTTTATAGATACAGAAGCTTTATCAGCAGAAGCTGAAGGTGTTGATACAAAAGTGCCGAACCGTGCAACATGAAGCTTGTCGGTTTTAATAAGCCACACATGACTGTAAATACCTCCGCCTTCGTACCACCAGCCTTCGTATTCGCTGGCATCGACTTTCACCAATATGACATTTCTGCCTCCATTGCCATATCGTAAAACATCGGTCAAATCGTAGTTTGATGGCGTGTAGCCACTCTGATGGTTACCAACGTAATGCCCGTTAACCCAAACCGTGCTATTACGGAAAATACCATCAAACTCAATAGATATTTTTTTTGCTTTGTCTGCTTCAGGTATTTCAAACTCTTTCCTGTAATAACCTATACCAGTTGGTAAATATCCATTCCCCGCCGGCTGGCTGCCCAAGTTATCATCGTGAACAAAAGTATTTTCAACCACCCAATCGTGCGGGAGGTTAACTTCTTTCCAATCGCGTGGATAAAGCGTTTTGGCACTTTCAGCATTGGTGTAATCAATGGTTGTGTCGGCTTTGGTAATTACCCGCACATTGACATCCGTTATCCCACCCTGGCCACCAGCTTTTACTGCCTTATTCATAGCAATATAGCCTTTGTGGAATTGCCAACTAAAATCAAAACACTCTTTCGTTCTATGAGATGGAGCTATTTGTTGTACGTCCTGAGTTTTCCCATCTATAGGGAATAACAATAACAGAAAAACTGTTATTCCCATTAACATTTCAAATCTTTTCAATTTCAGTTTTATAAGCATAACCATTTGTACGATTGAAAATAGTTAATAAAATATTGTCAAAGAAGTTGTGCATTATATTGACTTTAAATATATTAATAGAAAAAAAACCAATCATTATTTTACTTATATACATCTACATCAAAATTATTGTGTATCAGAAAATAAGGAATTTGTTTTGTATTCTACATAAATGCAAATACTTTGACTTTCTAATGTTGTCAATTGTGTATATGGAATTTTGATACTTTTTTCTTGTTATACCATTGGTCACTTATTTTTTGCCTTTCAAATTCTCTTTTAATACCAAGCCTTTAGGTGTTAGCCTATATTTCTGATTTTTACTCTTAGATTTTCCGGGCAAGGTCATTTCAATTAATTCCTCTTTTAATGCGGGTTCAAGGTAACTTATTGAAAAGTGAGATCTGTTTTTTAGTTCCAGTATTTCCATGATTTGAGTTCTGCTCATTTCCCCGTGAATCACTAATACCAAACGATGTGTGAGTTTGGCTATCTCCGTAAATGTTGAAAAAGCATCATGTACGGTTTCATGTATGGTATCATGTACGGCTTCGGCTGAAGGCCGCCATATCGTAAGTTTGAAACCTTCATTCAGAGAAATAAGGGGTGGTTTTAATCCTCTTTCTTTAATAAGATTATACATTTCCAAAGTTCCAGTGCCATACCTTTCAATTTCACCAGTTAAAAACATACATCCTGCAAGAAGAGGATTATGTGGATATGAACTATGTGGCTCTTTTAAGTCACTGATATCCAACTCAGGAGGCAAAGTGCCAGGATTACTTATTTCAACTTGGTTTTTAAAAACAGAAACCTGAATACTGCCCTTACTGTTGTAATCACGATGCGCAACGGCATTAATAATACCTTCTGCAATGACCGCCCTGGGAATTTCATAAATGGTTTCAACCTGATTGCTCTTTTCTCTTATTCCTGTCGATAAGCTCATTTTTGAAAGAACAATATTCACAGCTTCATCGGCTATTTCGAAGACAGTTCCTCCAAATTCCTTATAATCAGGGATGGGTTTTTGAACTTGTATCCCATGAAAATTGGCACATTTAATAGTAGCAGATGGGAAAAACAATTGAGGATCAGGAGCAAATGCCAGTAATGCACTGTTCACCAGTTTTCCGTCCCTAGTCATTCGCAATTGTTTTAGCACTTGTTCAATCGAAGCTGTTTCTTTCAGCGGAAAATTGCGTTTCTCTTTAGCAAGAATAATGAATTCTCATATTTTAGCTTTATCTAATGATTCAATACTTGCTGTTGGATGTAAAGAATCGTGAAAATCACGGCTCTCGATTTTTCCTGTTTGCTTCAAAAATAAGACAGCCGATCTGTATACTTCCTTTTTCAGCAAATCAACATTGGAAAACTTCTTTCGTGAAACATCTTGCTCAATTTTTAGGATTAATGCCAATTCTTTGGGGTGTTTATCTGCTCCTACCCTATCCTTAATAAAAATCCATCTGGGAATGTGTTCCGCTTTTGCCTGATCATATTCTCTTTCAGTCGGAGAAACACCCATTTCATCTTCATATCCATAAGCATTACCCAATAATCCGATGTAAATATTAGATTCTTTCCCCTCCGACAAATATACTTTTCCGGGAGAATCGGTGTTTGCAGGAACCTCCTCAAAAATGAACGGTTCAAAAAAAGTTCCAAGCAAAGGATCTTTTCTAAAATAACTCGCAAGTTCCACCCTTTCATCGGCAAACTCGTTTTGGACACTTGATATGAATACTTTTAGCTTTTTCAAAATATTAATTTATTAAAGATTGAAGGTGATTCCTTATCATTTGGTAAATATATAACTTATCATTTTCTCAAGGATATAAATAACCAGACCAATTTTCACACAAATACTGCTCTTAAGTTATTATTAAGCTGAAAGTACAACCGATAAACAAAAAGTTATTAAACCATTTTCGACATATCAAGTCGGAGCGATGAAAGTGCTTCGGCTTTCATACCAACTCTATTCTCCACAGTTTTTCTAGTAACTCTTTTTTGTTATTATCATTTAAAATATTCTGAATCCGCTCCTTTTTTATTGCCATGCACAACAAATACTTTGGGCGACTCATAGCTACATAGGCCATTTTTAAGGTCTCTCGTATTTTCCCATTATTTTCTGTTGCAGAATATGGAATACCTAATAATTGATCCATTATTATTTCACTTTCGTGATTGCCATAATAGCTTGTTTCAAGTAATAATGTCGCTATGTGTGTTTCCCCTTTCGCGGAATGAATAGTTCCTAAATCAATATTAACTTCATCATTGCCACTCCAGCTATATGTGTTATTTGCTTTAATCTCTTCATCTGAAATTCTTTCTTTTGGATCATTCACAAGAAAATTCTTTGTTAAGCTATTAGGCTCATCAATATTAAAGCTTTTGAAAAAACGCCTTTCAATAAAGTCAATTACAGAATCAAAAACATCCGAATCAAATCCATCTGACAAATGAATATTTTGAGACCAAATAGCGAGATCTTTCAATAAAACGGAATATGTGATTGGCTTAGACTCTTTTAGGTCACGAAGCAAAGTTGATTTTGTATAGCGATGGTTTTCACCTCCTGTTTTCGGTTTTCTTTTTTCTAATATTAATATATGAACCAAAGCCCTGATTACATTATCGGAATAATCTTTAATAGTAGCCTTATCATGCTTTCTAAGAAATGTTTTTATCGAATCGCAATCAACTTTATCCTTCTTTTTAATGTTTTTTCGGAATGCTGGGAAATAAGATTGTATAGTCAAATGTGTATAGATTCAGATAAAAGTGAACTGGTAGGTATTTAAAATTTAGAGACATTTTGTTACGTTTAATCCATAAAAAACAAACAAAATGACTGCAAAAAAGAACCCAGGTCAAGTTATTAAAGACATTATGCAACAGACCCGGAAATTATTCTCGGCAGAAGAGAAAATTAGGATTGTATGGTTGGTTATAAAACGTACTTGCCTTGATTGGCACGCCAATTGGATTTTCTAAAGCATCAAGTATCCTGTACAGCAAACCGTTGTGCTGGAAAACCCTTGAATTTTCACTACCTCGTTCAGCCATTACATTGTATTGTTTGAGCACTGAATTCAGCTCCGGAAGGCTGGTATAGCGGTATTGGGTTAACACCGCCTCCAATACATTTTGTATGGCCATTTTGGTTTGCGACTTACCGTACAACACCTTTGCCGCGGATACTGGGTTTAAGCGATATTGTTCCTGTTTTTTCTGTGCTTCAGCATTGACCAGTCCGAACTCTTTTTCGATGGCTTTTCGTGCCTGTTCCGATTGGTTGCGGCCAATATTATTCATGTCAATCCGACTGCCATCCGAACGCACTTTTATGGATACTATGTGAATATGTGGGTGCCCTGCATCGTGATGTTGGTAAACCAGGTATGGTTGTTTTCCGAAGTCGATTTTTCCCATATAAATCTCTGCGATTTCAAGTAATTTCTCTTTGGACAAATGGCTTTCGGAAGGATGAAAATTCAGCGAAATATGGACGCTGTTTCGCTTGACATTTTCGTTTAGCTCAACCTGTTTCATGAAACGGTTCAGCTTCATCGAAAGGCTCATTTTATCCGAATCAATGGGATAATTTCCGGCCCCGATGCACTCCGCCACTCCTACCCTCACCTTGTTCTCATTGTAGTTAAAAATACGGTGAATGGAGTTTCCTGTTTTGATTACTGTAACCATGATTCAGCTATTTTTTGAACATGCTTTTTGATCTCGTCCACCTTGTTAAAGAGCGTCTTTTTCTCTACTTCATAAGCGATCAGCCAGCTTTTGAATTCGGTAATCTGATTAAGTGTATGCAGTCGTTTTACCGCTTGATTGAAGTTGTTTCCAATGTGGTTCAGTTCATTTCTAAGCTGCACCATTTCAGCCATAAATTCATCCAAAGATTGGTTCCGGTAGTAACTGGTTACCGGTTTTTCAAAAATGTTGTGGCGCACATAGTCGCTCAACTTTCGGCAGGTGCTTGCCTTCCATTTTCGTTCAATTTTCGCATACTCAGCGGGTGTCAGGCGCAGACCGATGATGCGCGTCCGGTTTGAATTCTCTCTTCCCATCTCTTCTCATTTTATCGTTTTCAAACTCCTTTGCTCGTATCAGTGTCCCCCGCCCACGAGTTCCGAGTGTGGGGCGGCAAGATTCGGTTGTTTAACAACCGGACATCTTGCCGTTTGCAGGAACGTGGCAAACTTTCAGCTTTTTCAACTATTGCCCTAACATTTTCCTGCTGCAATTCAGCTTATCTATACAAAATTAAACAGGCAGTTTGGTCTTTACATAACCTCACTATATTTTGATTAGGATGGTTTGAATAGGGGTAACTAACTTTATTGTGTGAATTTTCATTCATTAACATGAGTAAAGTTGCTGGCAAATTATGTAGCCAGTGTTTATTGTTGGTGTGGGAATGGATGATTACAAAAAAGGTTATTGAGAAGATTGACCAGATAGCTAAAAACAGGGAAACCAGTTTTTGCAGTCCATAGCAGGAGGTGAGAGATGGGAAACAGAGAGAGCGAAAGGATACCACCTGATAAAGCAGTGGAACTTTTGAAAAAAGATGGTATTCAGGTTACAGAAGAAGAGGCAAAG
>Ga0302286_10000758_pt1 | contig 25316 bp, 26 predicted proteins | sample III_Fen_E2_3_FD_198765 | JGI IMG/M metagenome (GOLD analysis project Ga0302286, IMG submission 198765) | Peat permafrost microbial communities from Stordalen Mire near Abisko, Sweden - III_Fen_E2_3 | ecosystem: Environmental > Terrestrial > Soil > Wetlands > Permafrost | place: Sweden: Abisko...
ATTTCCTTACCAACTTGCTCTCTGGTTTGATTGCCTACTCTTTCTTCCCTAAGAAACCTTCTCTAAATCTGGAAATCATTGATAACTATGGAGTAGATAGAATGGCTTAGGTCGAACTCACGTTAATAAATAAATTCTTATGCGCATGAAATTACTTGTTTTTGTTTTACTATTGGTATTTCAATTACCACTACTTGCACAGCGAGTTCCTACTGTTTGGGTTGAAGGATCAGCAGAGAAGGTTGGCATGTCAGAAAAAAGGCTTCAGTTACTTGACCAATTTATTCAAGAGTATGTTGATAAGGGATATATTCCCGGAGGTGTTTTTTTAATTGCCCGGAAAAATCAGATTGTTTACAACAAGACGTTCGGATACCGAAGTCCTGATAAAAAAACGCCATATCAAAAGGATGATATTTTCCGCCTTTGCTCAATGACCAAGGCCATTACCACTGTTGCAATTATGCAATTGTACGAACAAGGTAAGCTTGATCTTGATGATCCGATACAGAATTATATCCCGGCATTTAAGAAAACTCAGGTGCTTGATACATTTAATGAAAAGGATTCGACCTACACGACAGTTCCTGTAAAATCGCCACTTACTATTCGGAAATTATTAACTCATACTTCCGGCATTTCTTATGGTGATTTCAATCCGGGGAAAGTTCAGGCAGTGTATGCAAAGAATCATATGTTGGGGGTTGGAATGTACCATCCAAGCTGGACTACGGAAGAGTTTATAAACAAGTTAGCGGAAGTTCCATTGATGTTTCAGCCCGGAGAACGATTTATGTATGGCTTGAACATGGATGTACTTGGCCGTGTTGTCGAAGTTGTTTCGGGGGAGAAATTAGGAGGTTATTTCCGGAAACATATTTTCGAGCCATTAGGTATGAAGGATAGTTACTTTTATATTCCTAAAGAAAAACAGAATCGGTTAGTCCCAGTTTACAGTTACGATGCAAATGGCAAATTTGAGTTGTTGAAACACACCGGAATGGCCGATACACCTGATTATCCAAACTGTGAAGATAAAGGTCATTATGCAGGAGGGGGAGGAGCAGTTGCAACAGCAAAGGATTATGCTATATTCATTCAGACGTTATTAAACAATGGAGTTTATAATAATCAGCGAATCTTGAGCCGAAAAACGATTGAGATGATGACCGGAGATCAGATGATAACACTCAACCAACAAGGGAATGGGTACAGCAAACGTCCGGGAGAAACGTACTGTTTAGGTTTTTCATTATTGACTGATCAGGCTAGAGGAATTAGTGCCAAATCTCCGGGAACTTTTGAATGGAGTGGATATTTTGCAACCAAATTTTTTATTGATCCGAAAGAGAAGCTTGTTTTTGTGGGGATGTTACAGATTCACAAGTTCAAACACCGGGAGTTCTGGGATCGGGTATCTGCGATTCTTTATGGTTCTATTGTCGACTAAATATTCTGTCACTAAAACAGATTGGATGTCTGAAGTTCTTTCTTTCTGTTGTTGAGGCAAAGCATAAAAAATCCCGTTTAAAGCGGGATTTTTTGTTTTATGATGGAATTATTTTTACAGAATAAGTTTGTAGCCTTTCCCATGAACGTTGATGATTTCCACTTTGGGATCGTCTTTCAGATGCTTTCGGAGTTTGGTAATGTAAACATCCATACTTCTGGCATTAAAATAGTTGTCGTCTATCCAGATTGTTTTTAATGCAAAGTTACGTTCCAGCACTTTGTTGGCATTGTTACAGAGTAACCGTAGCAATTCCGATTCTTTGGTGGTCAGTTTAATTTCACCGTCTTCACCTCCGGTAAGGATTTGTTTCCGTGAGTCGAAGGTGTACAGACCTAGTTTATAAATGGCATCTTCATGCGAATTGGTATCCTGACTTACACGTCGCAGGATGGCTTCTATCCGGAAGATCAGTTCTTCCATACTAAATGGTTTGGTGATGTAGTCATCTCCACCCGTTTTAAAGCCTTCGAGCACATCTTCCTTCATATTTTTGGCAGTCAGGAAGACAATAGGAATATCCATATTAAGAAGTCGAATTTCTTTTGCCAAAGTAATTCCATCTTTCTTTGGCATCATGATATCCAGAATACAAAGGTTATACGATTGGTTCTTTGTGAATCCTTTATAGGCTGCTTCTCCATCAGGATATAAATCGGTATCATACCCTTTCGCAATCAGATATTCTTTCAGCAACAATCCAAGGTTTTCATCATCCTCGGCCAATAGCAATTTTACTTTTTTTTCCATGTTCTTCTGTGTTAATAGGAAAATATATCATGAATTTTGTTCCCTTATTGGGTGTACTTTCAACCTTGATTTTCCCGCGGTGGGTTTCCACAATAATTTTCACGTAACTTAATCCAAGGCCGAATCCTTTGACATCGTGCACATTTCCGGTTGGAACGCGATAGAAGCGTTCAAAGATCTGATCGATGTATTCTTTTTGAATCCCAATGCCGTTATCTTTAACCGAAACCATCAGAAAATTATCTTTCAATTCGCTTGAAATAATGATCTTAGGTTCTTCTTTGCTATACTTTACGGCATTATCGAGCAAGTTAAACAAAACATTTGTAATATGTACTTCATCGCCTTTAATGATTGCGGGGTCAGCTTTCAGATCAGAGATTAATTCTCCATTTTTGGACTTTACCCGAAGCTCGAAATTTAGTACTACTGAGGCAATTAAGGTATTGAGATCAATGTCTTTAAATTTGAGTTTCAGCTTCCCCTCGTTGAATACGGCCATTTGCAAAACTTTCTCAACCTGTGTAGTCAAACGCTTACTTTCCTGAAAAATTATCCCGGAGATATGTTCTATTGTTTTCGGAGTATTGGTAACGGTATTGTCGCGTAACATCTGACTCGCTAACGAAATGGTCGAAATCGGTGTTTTTAGTTCATGGGTCATGTTGTTGATAAAGTCATTTTTGATATCCGATAGTTTCTTCTGTTTAAGAATGATCATAATGGTATAAACAAAAATGCAGATTAACATGGCCGTAAGTACAAATGTCGGAATAACAAGCATTCCAGCTTCTTTTAACAGGAAAGTATTCTGCTTTGGGAAGTACAGATATAACCAGTTTGGTTTTGGGTTTTCGTCGTTCGGAAATAAAAGTGCCTGATATTCATTTCTCGATTTTGGATTGTAATCTTTGTCTCCCCAAACAAATAGTTCTTTCCCGGGAGGACATGTTTTCACCGCAGTTTTAAAATCCAGATTGATTCGTTGTCGTTTAAGTTCAGACTTTATTAAACGACCCAGTCCGCTGATATCACCAATTCGAACTTCGATACTTGATTCTAAAAGAAGGGATGCCTCAGATTGGAGTTCAAGCATCCGGGCACGTTGATCCATTCGTTCTTCGTACTGGCGGCTTGCATATCCATCAGATTCGTGGAAAATATCAAAAGCATTAGGGAAGTCTCCAGGTCGTCCTCTTGGGTTTGTTTCTTCTTGTTGTGGTTCTACCCGGATATGAATTTCTTCTGTAATAGAATTTTCAGAAGCCCGTTTCATATACTGAACAGAAAGTCGGTTTAGCTTTTCAGAAATTGGATTGTGGTTGTTTCCCGGGAAAATTCCTTCATCATAAGAGTTCGAAATGCTTCGTTCTTTTTCCAGAAACATTTTTAATTCATCCATTTCAAGCCGGAAAACCACTTTGCTTAATGCGCTATTAACAGCTCCATTAAATTGTTCTTCTTTTATTTCAAGAGCTTTCCGTATAGAGTTAGTCTGAACTACAATTAGACTGGTCATTACCAGTACCATTATAATGATCAATGTCACGATAACCTTTCTACTCATGCTGCAAAGATAAACTTTTAAAATACTGATAGTTACAACTTAACAATATTTAACACGGGTTTCTTTTTGTTCACATTTCCCCGGAATGGTCTGATTTTTTCTGTTTCTAAATATATCAATTGTTGATGAATATATTCAAATAAAAATACCTGTCAGATTTTCTAACAGGTATTTGTGTTATGAGATGATTTTGAATTAGATGGCTTGTACCAATTCAACTCCTTCGTATCCTTTTTGGATTGCTTCAAGGTTCATCGGGATCAACTTGTGATGGCGTACCGGAAGTGATTTTTCCAATCCTTTTTGAACGCTTTCCATTTTAACTACCGGTTTTGCTTTCAGATAAGCTCCCAAAACAACCATGTTAAAGGTTTTTGCATTGCCCATATCGGCAGCAATGCGGGTTCCCTCAATTTTGTAGATGTTGATATCGGTACGTTTGGGCGGATGGATGATTCCGTTAGGATCGTAAATTAATACACCTCCGGATTTTACCATAGGCTCAAACTTATCCATTGATTGCTGATTCAAAATAATGGCGGTATCATATTCGTTCAATACCGGTGAGCTGATCCGGTTTTCGCTAAGGATAACAGTTACGTTTGCTGTTCCTCCTCGCATTTCAGGTCCGTATGATGGGAACCATGCTACTTCCTGATCGGCCATTACACCTGAATAGGCTAATATTTTTCCCATCGAAAGAACGCCTTGTCCGCCAAATCCGGCTATAATGATTTCTTCGGTCATGTTTTTAGTTTTTAAGTGGGGTATAACTTTCCGGATCGTCTTTGGTACTATCTTTCAAATCACCCGGTTTATAGAATGGGAACATATTGGCTTCCATCCATTCGTTGGCTTTTACCGGAGTCATTTTCCAGTTCATGTTACAGGTCGAAACGACTTCAACGAACGATGTTCCTTTTTTGTCGAGTGCAGCCTGAAATGCTTTGGTAATCGCTTTTTTGCATTTGCGAATAGCCGCAGGATTCTGTACCGATTGACGGGTAACATAGGATGTTCCGGGTAATTGAGCGATCAATTCAGTAATTCGTAGCGGATAACCATTAAGCTCGGCATTACGTCCGTTGGGAGTTGTTGCTGTAGCTTGTCCCAGTAAAGTTGTTGGAGCCATTTGCCCTCCGGTCATACCGTAGATTGCATTGTTTACAAAGATGACAACAATGTTTTCACCACGGTTACAGGCATGCATTATTTCGGCAGCACCAATGGAAGCCAAATCGCCATCGCCCTGATAGGTGAAGGCTACTTTGTCTGGATTAGTCCGGCTTATGGCAGTTGCAATGGCAGGAGCCCTTCCATGAGCGGCTTCTACCCAATCCACGTCAATGTAGTTATAGGCAAAAACAGCACATCCAACAGGCGAAACGCCAATGGTTTTATCCTGAATATTGAGATCTTCGATTACTTCGGCTAACAAGCGGTGTGTTACTCCGTGGCTACAGCCCGGGCAATAATGCATCGTGTTTTCGGTAAGTAATTTTGGTTTTTCGTAAACCAGATTATTTGGGTTGATGATATCTTTCAATTCCATAGCTTATCCTCTTATCAATTTTTGTTCAAGGGCTTCCACAACTTCAGCCGGACTAGGAACGATACCTCCAAGGCGTCCGAAGTATTTAACCGGTATCGCAAATTCGGCAGCCAACTGAACGTCTTCCACCATTTGTCCGGCATTCATTTCAACAACCAGCATACCTTTTACTCGTTTTGCGAGAGCTGCAATTGGTTTTTTAGGGAATGGGAATAAGGTGATGGGACGTAAAAGCCCAACTTTAATACCTTTTTCGCGAGCCTGATCAACCGCTTTCTGGCAGATTCGAGCCGAAGATCCAAAGGCAACAAGCAGGTATTCTGCATCTTCGCATTGTATTTCTTCATAAAGAACTTCTTCTTCTTCCATCTTTGCATATTTAGCCTGAAAGCGAATGTTGTTCTGTTCCATTCTTCCTGAATCTAATTCCAGCGAAGTAATGATATTCCGTTGGCGATTTGGCCGGCGTCCGGTAGTTGCCCAAGAACCATATTTTTGGTCAACTTCTTCGTCGGTTAATCGGGGAACATAATCAGCTAAAACTACTTTTTCCATCATCTGGCCAATAACACCATCAGTAAGGATCATTGCTGGATTACGGTATTTGAAGGCCAGCTTAAAGCCAAGGTCAACAAAATCGTTCATCTCCTGAACTGAAGATGGAGCAAGGACAATGAGGCGATAGTCGCCGTGTCCGCCACCTTTGGTCGATTGGAAATAGTCGGCTTGTGATGGCTGGATTGTTCCCAGACCAGGGCCTCCTCGTTGTACATTCACAATCAGACAGGGTAATTCGGCACCTGCCAGGTATGATATTCCTTCAGCCATCAGGCTAATGCCAGGGCTTGACGAAGAGGTGAATACTTTTTTCCCGGAGGCTGCTGCTCCGTAGATCATATTAATGGAAGCAATCTCACTTTCGGCCTGAAGAACAACCATTCCGGTTTCGTTCCAGGGTTCACGGTCCATCAGGGTTTCCATTACTTCTGATTGGGGAGTTATGGGGTATCCGAAATAACCGTCGCAACCACAGCGAATGGCCGCCTCGGCAATTACCTCATTTCCCTTCATTAATCTTAATTCTCCCATGTTTTTATGTATTTACAATTTATTTATTGACTATTTACCATTTATCCCGGTTGTTCAAACACATCGTAAATTGCAAATCGTCTAATGGTCAATTTTTATATTTTCACACGATATACCGTAATGCAGGTGTCGGGACAAACTATTGCACAGTTTGAACAACCAATACATGCTTCAGGATTTTTCATAAACGAATAATTGTATCCGCGACTGTTAACTTGTTTGTTTTGACTGAGGACGTCCTGCGGGCAGGCTACCACGCAAAGGCCACAACCTTTACAGGCTTCATTGTCGACCACTACAGCTCCAATAACTTTTGCCATTATTCTTTTAAATTTAATTTGTTGTTTTATTTTACAGGAAAATCGGTGTTGAATTGTTTCAACCGTTTTTCCAGATCTTCAAATTGATCACGTTTTACATGCGAAACGCAAGCTCGTAAGCCTTCTTTTTCGCTTCCTGTATTTTTTAATGTAATTGCACTGATTCCGTAACACAAGAGGTTTTCGAGAAGCTGTCCACCTGTCATTTCCGGATAACCGATGGTGAAATAGAATCCATCAGCAATTGGTTCATCGCCGTCTTTTTCATAAACGATCAGAAACCCATTTTCGAGAAACAGATCTTTCATTATCCGGGCTTTTCGGCCATATTCCTTGATATCTTCAATGAAATTGAAATTTCCATCGCTGGCAGCTTTAAACATCGCGGCTAACGCATGTTGCGTTGAATGGGTAATTCCGGAAGAAAGTGCATACAGTACATTCATTACAATCGTAAACCCGAATAGTTTGTTGCCAAACCGAACTTCCAGATTATCATAGGAGCGGTTCCACAACGAATTTGAAATGGCCATGATTGCACCACGCTGACCGGCATACGAGAATATCTTTGATGACGAGATAAACAGTACGTAATTATCGGTGTATTTAGCCACTGTTGGCTGATAGGGTGGTTTTCCCGGGGTATATAAATCTTTTCGGAAGTCCATCCCAAAGTAGGCGAGATCTTCCATTACAATGACATCGTATTTGGTTGCCAGTTCGCCAATGATTTGCAGCTCTTCTTCGGTTAAACAAACCCAGCTTGGATTATTGGGGTTTGAATAAACAATAGAATTGATGGTTCCTCCGGCCAGACATGATTCAAGTTTCTCGCGAAGCTTTTCTCCCCGATAGTCGAATACATCAAACGATTGATGTTTATGACCCATGACTGTCATCTGCTGTTTTTGCACTGGGAATCCAGGGTCAATAAAAAGTGTAGTATCCTTCTTTTTGTCTACATTTCCGGCAACCAGAAAAGCGGCAAAAGTTCCCTGCATTGAACCGCACGTAGGTATACAACTAATCGGGTCAACATCGACGTTCATAAACATTTTAATGAATCGCGATGCTTCATTTTTTAGCGGTTTGATGCCATCCATCATCGGATAAATAGATGCAACTCCAGCCTGAAGTGCATCAATTTCGGCATTAACACCAATTTGTGCAGCAGGCAAGCCGGGAACACCCATTTCCATTCGAACAAATTGGGTTTTACTTTCCTCTTCGATGAGATTTACCAGAGCTACAATCTCGCGGATTGAGGCTTTTCCCAGATCTTTGATGCCTTGTTTGGTAATGTATTTTTTTACAATTTCTTGTGCTATAGGTGTATTGTTCATCAGAATATATTTAAAACAAACCAAATGTCTGTATCTTTTGCATCCGGTTCTGATTTGTCTGAATTTGGCATATCTAAAATCAGAATTTCTGAGTAAAAATAACTAAAGTATTTGCTATAAATCAACAGTGCCGGGGGTGCTAAAAAGCTGATTTCCCGATTCGAAAATGCAACTGGATTTCAAGTGCTAATTTGAAAGTATTGTGCCTTTTTCTGTGTTGAATTGACATAAATTCAGGCCAAAAGACGAACCTGTTTTTTATCATGTTTTATAAATACTACAGTTTAAACGCTGGTTTTATCCCAGATATCCAATCTTCAATTCGTTTGTTGGTCTGTTCAGGTTCAAAATCTTCATCAATCGGAAGCCCAATAAACATTCCGTCAATAATTGCTTCGGATGCTTTAAACTCGTATGAAGAAGGATCAACTTTGCCAACAATTACAGCTCCATTCTTCAGCAGTTCTTTGGCGAGAACCCCCATTGCATTTACAAAATGAGCAGAATAGGTAATGTGATCACCAAGTCCAAAGATGGCTATGGTTTTGTTGGTGTAATCGACTTTACTAATATTTGGAAAAAATCTGCTCCAATCGGTGTTTGAATTGTCTGAATCCCAGGTTTCTTTTCCAACTGTAGAGATGCCAAAAATGATCCGGTCATATTTTTCAAGATCCGAGTAGCTGGCATCATTAACTGAGATCATATCCACATTCTGTTCACCCAATGCTGCTTTAATTTTATCAGCAACCCGTTGTACAGAACCTTTTGTTGGTCCGAAAAATAATCCAATTTTATTCATGATTTTTGTTTTACTAATTGTGAATTGCTAATTCTCCACGTACATATTCGCCTAATACTGAAAGGCTTGATACTTTCTTGAGGATGGCATGAATGGCTTTTTCGTAGTTTACTACAGAATCCCATTCTACGTCAACATGGAAGGTATATTCATTGGGTTTTCCAATAATCGGAACCGACTGTATTTTTGTCAGGTTTATTTCGTTTTCGGCAAACGTGTTGAGGACATTTGCCAGTGCTCCAAAATAGTGTCCAACTTCAAAACAGAGCGATGCTTTGTTGGTTCCTTCAACCGGATTGCCCCATTTTGATAAAATAAGAAACCGGGTATAGTTCTTTTTATTCGATTCAATGCCTTTGTCAAGAACTTCCAATCCGTACATTTCGGCTGATCTCAGGTTGCTAATGGCAGCTGCATAGGTGATTTTCTGATCGCTGATCAGTTTGGCAACTTTGGCATTGTCGCCCAACTCCTTTTTCTCAACATTTGGGAAATATTTTTCCAAATATTCGGCACATTGCATGAAGGAAACCGGGTGTGAATAAATTTCCTTGATTTCTTCCATCTTAACACCGGGAAGAACCATCAGGTTCATCTGGATGTGAATGTAAATTTCACCAATGACTTTCAAGTGATAATCGCGGATCAAAGCATAATTCTGGAGCAAACTGCCGGCGATCGAATTTTCGATGGCCATTACAGCAATATCAACCTCGTCATTATCAATCAGATTACAAACGCTTGTGAAGGATTTGCACTCTATGATTTCCACTTCTTCATCAAAATATGATCTTGCCGCATCTTCGTGGAAAGAACCTGCAATTCCTTGTATCGCTATTTTCTTCATTTTTCTATACTATTTATCTCTGTCGACTGATTGTTAATGATAACAAACAAAGAAGTCTGGTAGTTTAACACGATTGTTCCGGAACCCGGAATTTATATTTTATACATCTCGCTGGCTTTAACCAGATCGAGTTTATGTTTTCGAAGCACCTCGATACATTTTTCGATATTATCGGGTTTAAGAACAATGTTGGCCGATTTGTTGTCCATCGAATAAGCGTACAGATATTCAATGAATACACCTTCTCCGGAAAGGATGGTCAATGTTTTTGCCAATGATCCCGGTTCGTTTGGACTGTTTAAGCAAATAACATCAGTCAGTCTTACTGAAAATTCGGCTTCCTTCAGGATTGATAGTGCTTTTCCCGGATCAGAAACGATCATTCGTAAGATGCCAAATTCGGAGGTGTCGGCAACGCTGAATGCTGACATGTTGATGCCTGCATTTCCCAGAATTTGAGTTACTTCATTTAGTCTTCCCGTTTTATTTTCTAGAAATACGGATAATTGCTTGATGGTCATGATTATTCCTCCTATAAATTACGGTTATCAATTACACGTTTTGCTTTACCGGCTGTTCGTTCAATGGTTTTTGGTTCAACCAGTTTCACATCAACCGAGATTCCAAGGATACTTTGAAGTTTATGCGTGATTTTCTTGCGTAAGGCTTCCAGTTGTTTGATCTCATCGGAGAAGAACTGTTCCTGAACTTCAACCATGACTTTCAGGGTGTCTAAGTTACCTTCCCGATCTACAATAAGCAAATAATGAGGAGCCGTTTCGCTCATTTCGAGCAGTACACTTTCGATCTGCGATGGGAATACATTTACACCGCGGATAATAAGCATATCGTCACTTCTTCCTTTGCATTTTTCCATTCGAACCAAGGTGCGACCGCAGGCACATTTTTCGTAATTCAGGCGGGTTAGGTCACGAGTCCTGTAGCGAATGAGTGGAAATCCTTCTTTGGTGATGGTGGTAAATACCAGTTCTCCGATTTCTCCGGCAGGGAGTGGCTGCAAAGTAACCGAGTCAATGATTTCGGGTATAAAATGATCTTCGTTGATGTGCATTCCGGCTTGATGTTCGCATTCGCAAGATACGCCAGGGCCCATGATCTCACTTAGTCCGTATATGTCAATGGCTTTTATGCCCAACTTTGACTCAATTTCTTTGCGCATATTCTCGGTCCATGGTTCAGCACCAAAAACGCCAATACGTAATTTTAGATTTTCTTTTTTGATACCTTTTGCCTCCATTTCTTCGGCTATAAATAGCGAATATGAAGGAGTGCAGGCGAGTACGGTTGTACCGAAATCCTGCATTAGCTGAATTTGTTTGTCCGTATTCCCTCCGGAAATAGGAATTACCGATGCCCCCAGATTTTCACAACCGTAGTGTAATCCCAATCCGCCGGTAAAAAGTCCATACCCATAAGCAACCTGAACAATATCTTCGCGATGAACTCCGGCCATACACAATGAGCGTGTTACGATTTCAGCCCAGGTATTCAGGTCTTTGCGGGTATAGCCCACCACGATTGGTTTACCGGTTGTTCCGGATGAAGCATGAATGCGAACAATTTCGCTCATCGGGACAGTGAACATTCCAAAGGGGTAATTATCGCGCAAGTCGGTTTTGATAGAAAACGGAAGTTTGCTTAAATCGTCAAGCGATTGTATGTCGTTGGGAACCAATCCGGCTTCCTGCATTTTTTGGCGATAGCTGGGTACATTGTGGTAAATTCTATTGACTGTTTCTTTCAGCCTTTCGGTTTGAACCGCGCTCATTTCTTCGCGGCTCGCACATTCCATCTTTTCGTTCCAGATCATTTTATGCGTTTGAATTGATATAACTTTCTATTGAATCAGGATATACCGTAAATTGTTTCATCCGAAAGCAGGGTTAATCCAACCTGCAAAAGTTTTTGGCGGGCATCAACCACGTCTTCGGTGTCAATAACAAAATAGGCATTCGTATTCTCGTATCCCGATCGTCCGTAGGCATTGGTGAAATTAACGCCTGCTGTGATGATATTATTGAGTAAATCATCTAATCCTCCCGGCTGATCAACCATTTCAATAACAACAATGTCGCGTAGGGCAGCCGACAGGTGATTTTCGTTTAGTAACTGGTGCGCAAGAACAGGATCAGAGACGACCAGATTTAAAATTCCCCAACCATTGGCGGTGTGGTTCAGATTCATGGTCCGAATGTTTATCCGGGCTGATTTTAGAACTGCTGTAACCTTTTCGAGACGACCGATCTTATTTTCCAAAAATATTGAGACCTGATAAGCCATGGGGTATAATTTTAAATGATTTTTGATTTTAGTATCAAGCTGCTTGGAAAGGTATACATTTTAGGAGTAAACTGTTTCTCAAATTGAACCTGACACACTTATCTTAACACTATATTTACGAATTTAAGGCTTTCCGGAGTTCTTTTACCCGAACTGCTTTACCTTCCGGTTTCGGAAGAGAACCAGGTTCAACCAGTTTTACAATTGGTTTGACCAGAATTTCATCACGAACCAATGCGGTAATTGTACGTGAAAGTTTTTCGAGTCGGTTGACATCTCCATTGAACCAATCTTTTTTGACTTCAACTTCGAGTAAGACTTCATCCGCTCCGTTGATCGTATCAAGTGTAATCATATAATCGGAACCTACTTCCGGTAATTTCATCAATACACCTTCAATCTGCATAGGGAATACATTGCATCCTTTAATGATGAACATGTCGTCGCTTCGTCCGGTAATGCGGTCGAGCCGGGCATGGGTTCGGCCACAGGGGCATTCTCCCGGCAAAATGCGGGTTAAATCGCGGGTTCTATAGCGAATCAAAGGCATTGCTTCCCGGTCGAGTGTGGTCATAACCAATTCTCCAATTTCGCCATCGGGAACAGGTTCGAGCGTGTCAGGATTAACAATTTCGACCAGATAAGCGTCTTCCCAAATGTGTAATCCGTTTTGATAGGTACATTCGAAGGCAACACCTGGTCCATTCATTTCAGAAAGGCCAAAAGAGTTATATGCTTTTACGCCAAACATTTCCTGAATTCGTTGGCGTTGTTCTTCGGTATGAGGTTCTGCACCGATGACAAACGTGTGCAGTTTGGTGTCTTTTTTTGGGTCAAGTCCTTCTTCCAGAAATACTTCATACAAGCGGTTGAGGTAGCTTGGTATTGCATGAGCTACGGTTGTTCCATAATCCTGCATCAGTTTGATCTGTCGGGGGCTATTCCCAGCTCCGGCCGGAATGCTCAAACATCCCAGACGTTCAATTCCATACTGAAACCCAAGTCCACCGGTGAATAGTCCATATCCGCTGATGTTCTGAAAAACATCGGTATCGCGAATTCCCGCACAATAAAGTGAGCGGGCCATGAGGTTTGCCCATGAATCAATATCGTGACGATTATGAAAAATTACGGTAGGATTGCCGGTTGTTCCGCTCGAACTGTGCAGACGGATCAGCTCTTTCTGAGGCAAGCCCAGAAACCCGTATGGGAAATTATCGCGTAAGTTTTGTTTGGTAGTAAATGGTAATTTCCGAATGTCGGCAGCTGATTTTACCGAATCGGCAGATAGCCCAAGCTGAGTGTATAAATTTTTGTAGTACGGCGAGTTCATTGCCGCCTGAATGGTTTTTTTCAGTCGAGCGACCTGAAGTTTTTCGAGGTCAGTTCGTTCCAGTGTTTCAAGTTCATTTTCCCAATACATGGTATGTTTGATTTAGAAAGAGTACATGAGCATAAGTTGTATGCGGTGGTTGGTTGCATCTACAGATTTATTGTAAAGCCCATCGCTAAGTTTAATATTTCCGAGTCCGTAGTTGGCAGAGGTCAGTTCGTATTCGAGAACCAGACGCAGTTTTGAAAGATTTGCTGCAAAATGAGGCGCAATACGATATACCGAAGCTACATTAGTTACAAGTCCGGGGGTAACGGCTACCGGAGCATTTGTCGTTCCGAAGTTATATAAAGCGTCCACCGTTCCCAGATTTTTCATATATCCGCCAAAGAATCCAAACTGATATTTCTTGCCATAAACAGCATTAATAAAGCTGGTAAGCGAATTATAGGGAGTGTAACTCATCGCGCCGGTTGCTGCATCAATCGATTTTACGCCGTAACCTCCGGGGATATTTAAATGGGTCATATTCTGGCCCAAAACAGCTTTCGCTTTTATCGTGAACTTGCCTTTGGTATATTGCGCATATCCCACAAAAGAGGTGGCTTTAAGCAAATCATCGGATACATATTTCTTTTCATCTTTCTTTGCAGACATTTCTACCGTATAGAGTGTTGGCTTGATGTATTTCAGACTGGCACCGGCTCCGAGCGTAAATCCACCGTTGTTCAGTTCAATGTTGGCAATCATTTCAGGGATTCCGGCATTCCGGTTGAAAACGTCAGATTTATCGATGGTCATGGCTTTAGCATACATTGAATCGACTTTCGTAAATCCATATGATTTATACTGAAACTCAGAAACCAGAGCTGCGGATAAAATAAATTTAGAATTTGGTTTGTAATCATACCGAATCTGAGGGCTTCGATTGAATGGCTGAAAAGGACATCCGGTATTTAGGCCACCAACAATTGGAAATACTTTCCCGCTCCAGAACGGATGCCAGGTTTGCCCAACCAGTAATGATGATTTTGTCCAGTTGAAAACAACATGCGCTTGCCGAACCCGGAACATCGCCGGATTATTGGCAAGGTCTCCCGCAAAGTCTGTTTCGATGTTGGCCGATGTTTTTGCATTTAAAATTACCGGACCATTAACCCTAAGTCCAAAGCGTGTGGCCATCGACGAGAAATTGTAGGTTGGTGTTTGGTTGATATGCTTTCCATTCGAATCAGTTCCGATATAGGATGGAACGATAAAAAACTGTTCGTTCGCGGCATTTAATCCTTTGTAGGTATCGAAGTAGGATTCGAACCGAATAAATCCATAAAATTCAAGGGCGTTTTCTTTTTGCTTAAGTTCCTGTGAAAATACACTTAGGGAGCAGAAGAACAGGAGTAAAAAGGATAGTTTTCTCATATAACATAGCTTACGGTGTTTCTGATGTTGTAAGTCAGAAATGAACCTTGGTAATACGTGCTGTTTTTGTATTACTTTTTGTTTTGATTAATGTCTTGTTTTTTTGTCTGAATTTGGGGCGTTCTGACTTAAACTAAATTGAGTGTTAAATCAATACGGAGAATTTCAGAATCGAAACCAAAAGTAAATGTTTTATCTTACACTACAAACCTGATTTTGTTTAAATTGAAAGTAATAAGGGGTTTAAGCTTTTAAAATATAAGACGAAGTGTGTAAAAATAAAGCATTTATCAGCGATTTGTGATTTTTTGCTAAAAGGCCTTGCTCTGGGTAATTTAGATTCAGTTTGAATAGCAAAGGCGGTGAATCTTGTCATTTATCTTACATTCGATTGGCTGAGAGTCCAATCTGCTCGCCAAAGGTATTGCTTTTTAGAGAAAAGATGGATTTATTGTTAAAATAAAACCGATTCATTTGTAAATTATTATGCGTTAGCATACTATATATATCTGTAAAAAGTTGACGATTCCGAAAATTTATTGGGGCAAACGTATTTTGAATCAAAATATAACTACTTTTGGTGGACATTTATCCATTATTTAAACAGTTATTATTTATGAACATTTTTGTTGGAAGCCTTCCCTTTAAAATTGAGGAAAGCGAATTACAGGAAATTTTTGAAGAATACGGAGAAGTAACTTCCGTTAAGATTATTACAGACCGTGCTACTGGTCGTTCTAAAGGGTTCGGTTTCGTTGAAATGACGAATGACGAAGAAGCTAAAAAAGCAATTGAAGAATTGAACAACGCTGAAATTGAAGGCAGAACAATTGTTGTAAATAAAGCTGAAGAAAAAAAAGAAGGAAGTCGTCCTAGCGGTGGTTTCCGTGGAGGTAACTCTGGCGGTGGTTTCCGTGGAGGCAACTCTGGCGGTGGATTCCGTGGAGGCAACTCTGGTGGAGGCGGTGGATTCCGTGGAGGTAACTCTGGCGGAGGCGGTGGCTTCAACAAAGGTGGTTTCAACAAAGGTGGAAGCGCTGGCGGTAACAGAAGATCTGAATACTAGGATATTTCCTGTTTTTAGTTTGCTATTTATGTGAATCCCGGATTTCGGTTTTCACAACTGCATAAAGGCTAATAAATAAAGTGAGTAATCACCGAATTTATTAGCCTTGTTTTTTGCGTATGATTTGAACTATTTTATTCGTTTTTCGTTCCCGGGTTCACTTCGACCAGATTGGCCAACCGACGTGCTTCTTTCTGCAAGGCCAGCACATCAGCTCCCAAATCGGCATTAAGAACGACTACGCCCATTCGTCGGTGGATGCGTGCTTCTTCTTTTCCAAAGATGCGAAAATCGGCACGGGGATTCTGACAAACCAGATCGATGCCAGTATAGCTTGGGTGAATGGTTTCAATTTCGGATAGGATGACCGCACTGGCTCCGGCTTTTTCCTGTCTGATTTCGGGTATTGGCAATCCCAGAACGGCACGGCAATGCAATTCAAATTCGCTGAGGTTTTGTGTCCCGGCCAGGGTTACCATTCCGGTATCGTGAGGCCTTGGTGATAATTCAGAAAAAACAACTCCTTCGCGGGTGATAAAAAACTCGACGCCCCAGATTCCGGCTCCGCCCAAGGCTTTGGTAACCTGAGCAGCCATACTGCGTGCTTCTTCCTCAAATCCGGCAGGTAAAACAACCGGTTGCCAGCTTTCCTGATAATCGCCGCGTTCCTGACGGTGGCCTATCGGTGCACAAAACAAAGTTTCTCCGTTTTTTTGAGTTACGGTCAGCAAAGTGATTTCGCTTAGAAAAGGCACAAAAGCTTCGACGATTACCTCAGCGGCATCGCCACGTCCTTTCTCTGCTGCTTCGTTCCAGGCTTTCTCAAAATCGGCTTCCGATTTAATGGTCGATTGTCCTTTGCCCGACGATGACATCAATGGTTTTACGACACAGGGAATACCGACTTCGGCTACGGCAGCTTTTAGCTCGTCGAATGTTTTGGCATAGCGGTAGTTAGCGGTTTTTAGTCCGAGTTCTTTGGCGGCTAAATCGCGAATTGCTTTGCGGTTCATGGTATAGTTGGCGGCTTTGGCCGAAGGAATGACCTGGATGCCGGCCTTTTCGTAATCATAGAAACGTTCGGTACGGATCGCTTCGATCTCCGGTACAATCAAATCGGGTTGGTGTTTGGCAACAATACGGTCGAGTTCTGCTCCATCGAGCATGTTAATCACTTCAAAACCATCGGCAACCTGCATGGCCGGAGCTCCGGCATAACGGTCAACTGCAATAACGGTTTGTCCGCAACGTTTGGCGGCAATCACAAATTCTTTACCTAACTCGCCGGAACCCAGCAACATGATTTTCTTTTGCATACCTTTTTTGCTTTTTACATCAATGGCGCAAAGGTATTATTTTCGATAGAATTTTAGCGGAGAATTATTGATGATCGAACGTATCTGTTGCGATAACCGATTTCTGCAAATGCGCGGGAACGCCGGATTTTATGCACGAAATATGGGTATTGAATGTGGTGGTGAAAATGATGGGAACCAAAATGGAATGGGAAATGGGATGTGAATGATGGAATGGGGCGGTTGATCGGGACAGGTGTGTTGTCGGGCCAGGGCGGTTGGGTGGTTTTGTAGAGACAGGGCATGCCCTGTCTCTACGAACCACCCAACCACAACGAACACACCATTCATCGATCCGAAACGGTTTCGGAATATTGGAAATTGGTATTGTTGATTCCTGTCAATCGGTGATTCGAACGATGGTCAACTGTTGGTCGGACAGAAATGTTTCCCGAGATTGGGTTAATTTCTTAAATACATCAGGCATTGCAAGGTGATAGTGTATGCAATTGTAAATAAACCTCTAAATATTTTGTTTTTGTAAACATAATCCATTACATTTAAAGCTGCAAAACATAGCAAAAGTGTGCTTAAAAAGTAATCGATTTTTGAAAAGTACGATACTCGCTTCTATTATATGCCACAAGCAAGTTTAAAAAGAACCATCATGAGTAAAATTCCTACAGCATTTATATCATATTCTTGGGAAGACGATGAACACAAAAAATGGGTAAAAGATTTAGCATCAAAACTACGTGATAATGGAGTTGATGTTAAACTTGACCAATGGGAAGTTGTTCTGGGAGACCAATTACCTAACTTTATGGAAAAGTCAATAAGAGAAATTGACTATGTTTTAATAATCTGCACTCCGAAATATAAAAGGAAATCAGACAATCGTGAAGGTGGTGTTGGATATGAGGGAGATATAATTACTGGGGAAGTATTTAAAAATCAAAACCACAGGAAATTTATTCCTGTTTTACGAAAGGGAGAATGGACAGAATCAGCGCCAACATGGATTTCTGGTAAATACTACATTGATTTAAGTGAGTTAACAAATATTGAAAGTAATTTAAAAGATTTAATAACAACAATATTAAATTTAAGAGAAACAGCTCCTCCTATTGGACAATACAAACCTCAATCATTGAATAACCAGTCAGCGGAGAAACAAGAAATGCCTGAATCGGACGAAATTAAAATAAATGGAATCTTAGTAAATGAAGTTGGAGAACCGATGAATGATGGGACGCCTGGAAGTGCATTGTACAAAATTCCATTTGAATTAAATAAGAGACCAGATTATAATTGGTCAGAGTTATTTAGGCAAACTTGGGATAGACCACCTTCATGGTCAAATATGCACAGACCTGGTATTGGCTATGTCAGTGGAAATAAAATAGTCCTAGACGGAACAACAATAGAAGAAGTTAAAAAATACCATAAAGAAACATTATTACTCGTTGTCGAGACCGTTAACAAGCTTTATAAAGAAATAAAATTGAAGGAAAAGCAAAGAAAAGAACGTGAGGAACAAGAGAGCAATAAACATAAAAACAACCTGAGAAATATAGCTGACGATATTCAGTTTTAATAAAAAACAAGTTTGTAATAAATAGGACTCTGAGCAGTCGGCACGATCCAGAGATGAGTTTCTCTGGCTGGCACTATTCATCTGCCAGTAGGAAGACATCGCTCTAGAGAACTCTGCTCCTGTTTCTGTGCTTTGGGATTTTGGCTGAGTTAAGGAGTATAATTGTAAATTGAAACTCATGAAGGCATTCATTTACGTTCTGGTAGTATTGGTATTTTGTTTTAGCTGTACTAATAAGAAGAAAACTGACAAGAAGTATTCATTTCAGAAAATTGAATACCAAAAACAAAACGAATCATTCGATTCTACGTTTGTTATGAACGGCAATAAAGTACGATTGACATGTACTGCCGAGTGTTTTAATGATTTTTCTATTGCGGACACGATTAATGACTCGACGATTAACTTATATCAGGATCGGTTTCTTAAATTTGTACTGACTAGCAATAAGATAGATACGCAGATTGTGGTAACCAAAGAAATAATCAAAGATCTGTACGACAGTAATTCAACTTACAGGAGTTCTGTTCTGGCTTTTCCGCGGATTGAGAAAATTAATTCTGATACTAGTTCAGTTTTAGTTCATGCCTTATTTCTTTATCCCGGCAGTCTAATTGGTACAAATTTTCTGGAGGAAATTAGCTTTGAGATTACTTTGAAAGGGAAAGTATCGTTTCCTAAAGTTCTTTTGCCACCAGAAGAACCCGATAGTCTAAATACAAACAAGCTCTGACGATAAATCATCTAATAAATGACAAAAGGATTTTAGATATATTTAGGAGTGATAATAAGCTGGTTAATTAAGCTGATTTTGTAATTGAATTTAATTTCGAACTATATATGAGACAGATAGCCCTGATGTTTATCGTTTTTTTATTTGCCGGTGCACCTATTTGTAAAGGACAAAACAATGATTTGTCGAACAAGTTTCTGAATGACAGTTTAGAGGTAATCCAGCAACGAATTGAAAAATTGATTATTCCGGCCAGGTACATGGCTGGGAAGGTCATTTCAGAAACCGACACCATAAAAGGCTGGGAAACGATTAAGGTGACACTTTATGAATATACTGTGGATCAAGGTAAAAAAACAGGACGTGTTTATATGGCCAATGCAGATGCCCGGAAGTTAGCATCATGGGTAATCACGACTTGCGTAACTCTGACGAACACCTTGGAAAAGGGGAATACCGATTTCCTGATTAAATCGATTCGATATGCATCGGGTGGTCAATTTCCGGTCAAAGGAATTGTTTATGAGAACATGGATGGAAAAGGTTATTTCCCGTACTTATTTAAGGATGGGGTAACCGTATTTCTTACGGAAGCAACAGCATACGATTTGAATTTGATTAATGACAATAACATTGTGAGAGTGGGGAAGTATGCGCGGATAATAAGTACCACCCGAGGCGAATATAATTCTCTATTTCCCAATGTTAATACAGCAGATAAAGAGTGGCTTAAGGTTGTTCGTGACGAATATAAGTTGGCTCTAAAATCTGATAAGAACAATTTAATGATCGCCTGGTCAAAGGGGAAATTAAAATAACGGGAGTTTAGTGGTAGATTGAATGGCTAGGAATTAGATACAATATACCCTTTGGTTTTCAGTGTTTTGTTGATACTAAATTCGTATTTGAAAGGCAACATGATTTAAAAACTGTGTTTGCAATGGACAAATTTCAGAATACCTATCGCATACCGTCGGCACGTTGGCAGAATTGGGATTACCGTTGGGCTGGTGCCTATTTTATTACCATCCGCCCCCATCGGATCGCAACGGTTTCAGAATATTGGCAAAAATTCGGTGTCGTCGATTATTGGTTCGTACAAATCGGTGGTTACCAAACATGCCCACCGGTTGGGTTTTGCAATGGAATGGCAGGAACGTTTTCACGATCATGTAATTCGTGATGAAGGGGAATACCAACGCATTGCTGATTACATTCGGAATAATCCCCGAAAATGGAAAAACGATCGGTTTTTCTGAAAAGGAAGATCTTTCCCTATTCTATGGTATCTCTTTATTTTTCGATTCGTATCCGGGCATCCACTGCAATGATTTTATCGCCGGAACCCAACAGCGGGTTAATATCCATTTCCTTAATTTCCACAGCGAAGCGTAGCAGGGTCGATAGGCGAACCATAATTTCGGCAAACTTACGTTCACTAACGCCGTCTTTTCCACGATAGCCTTTGATAATGGGGTAGGAACGCAGGTTTTTGATCATGGAGGCAGCTTCGCACATGGTTAGCGGAGCCAGACCAGAGGTTACATCTTTAAATACTTCCACGAAGATTCCTCCGATACCGCAGAGGATGATGTGTCCAAAGCGATCTTCATATTTTGCTCCCAGAAAAAGCTCAATTCCTGAAGCCATTTCAGCTATTAGTACTGCGGTGGTATCTTCAATTTTGATCAACCGGTTAAACTCGCGCTGTACGGTTTCCAAATCTTTCACATTCAAAACTACGCCTCCCACATCGGTTTTATGGATGGGACCAATAACTTTCATGACCAACGGAAACCCTAATTCGGTTGCGGCATGAAGAGCTTCAGCTTCGGAGCTTACGCTGATTTCTCGAACCATGGGAATGCCGGCAGCAGCAAACAGCGCATGAATGGTTTCAGGTGACTGGAATCCATCTTCAGATCGATCGATGATGCGTCGAATTTCAGGGACATCAACTTTGTCGAGGAATATTTTTTCTTCGGAAGGACGGGGCGTGTTTTCAACTTTAGTCAACGCTTTGCCCAACAGCACTTCATCGGGAAAATTAACCTTGCCTTCGGAAATGAAAAAAGCCAGATCGTCTTTCACATTAATCACCGAGGGAAGAATCGGATAAATTGGCTTTTTACAGGTTTGCATTTTTTCGATTAGAATCTGGTAAACGTCGCGAACCGGAGTTAAGCCAGGGCTTCCAAAGATAACCGCCATTCCATCAATTTCTTTAAAATCGTGTTCGCAGGCATCGATGATTGAAGCCAGTTGTTCGGCGGTTCCGGTGGCCAGAAAATCGATGGGGTTTTCTACGGACGAACCCGCAAACAGCATATTCTTCAATCGTGTTTTTTCTTCTGAATCTTTGATGTTGGGAATATGAACCCCGCCATTTTCCAGTGCATCGGTTAGCATAACTGCTGGTCCACCGGCATGGGTGATAATAGCCATTCGTTTGCCTCTCATTTCTTTGCACATAAACACACAGGCCACGGTAGTCAGCTCTTCACGTCCAAAGCAGCGGACAATTCCGGCTTTTCGGAACAGAGCTTCCACGGCCAGATCGGAGTTGGCCATTGCTCCGGTATGTGAGGCTGCTGCCCGGCTTCCGGCCTGACTACTTCCGGCTTTGATAGCTGCAATTTTACATCCTTTGCGAATTAGAGAGGAGGCATGTTTCAGTAATTTATCCGGATTTTTTATGCTTTCGATGTACAACAGTTTCACCCGGGTACTGGTTTCCGGATTGAATACTTCGTCCATGAATTCCAGCACTTCTTCAACGCCGATTTGAGCAGAATTTCCTACTGAAAAAACGCTGGCAAAATGGAGTCCTTTAGGAATCCCGGATTCCATGATGAATACGGCAGTTGCTCCGGAACTGGAGATAAAGTCGCAACCCATTTGGTCGAGTTTTGGAACCGGAGAGGTGAAAACGCTGGCATGTTTGTAGGTAATAATTCCGATACAGTTTGGGCCAATCAGGCTACCTCCGTGTTCATTGATTATACGAACAATCTTTCCCTCAAGGATCCTGCCTTCTTCGCTTTCCTCGCTGAATCCGGCCGATATAATGATAAATCCTTTGGTTCCTTTTTGAGTGGCCAGAATCTCTACTGCGGGGAGACAGGCTTGTGCCGGAATTGCCAGAACAGCCATCTCAACAGGCGGAAGGTCGCTTACCGATGGATATGATTTGATCCCCTGAACTTCGGCTGATCCGGGGTTCACCACCATCAAATCACCTTTAAAATGATTGTCGATCAGGTTTTTTAAAAGTTTACCTCCGGGTTTGGTTATGTTGTTCGAAGCTCCAATTACTACAATACTTTTTGGGGCGATCAATTCATTTGTTATCATCGTTGTTCAATTGTGTTATTTGACAAAGTTAGCAAAAGCAAATTCAGGAGGAACTGACTTTTTCCCGTCATTCGGATGAGAATGTTTGCTGTAAAATCGATATGTTTGTTTTCATGTTATACCAATACAAGTAAATGGCTCAATTGTCGGAACAAAAGATACTGGTTGTTTGTGATTTTACAGAACGGATGAACGAGGTGATTGTTCATGGGGCTCGGATGGCAGGTATTCTGAGAAAGGAGTTATGCCTGCTTGCTTTGTGGAAAGATAAAAAGCAGAAGCCTGAGATTCAGGAAAAACTAAGCCATCTGTCGCGTAGCCTGAAAGTAAACCTTCCAGACCTACAGGTTTCGAACCTAATCCTCAAGGGTACGCTGGAGAATAATATTATTCGGCTGGTTGACGAATATAACTCGGTATTGGTGGTGTTGCACCAAAATAGGATTAAACAGTCGATGCGGGCATTTCGGGAAAGTAGCATTGCTTTTTTGTTTGTCAACGGAAATGCTCCGGAATACCTGCAATATAAACAGGTACTGGTTCCGCTTGATTACCGCAAAGCTTCGAAAGAAACCTCACTGTGGGCTTCCTACTTTGGGCGGTTTAATAAGTCACAAATCCGGATTGTTTATGCGCACGAGACCGATAAAGACCAGGCTGCCAGGCTAAAGAAAAATATCGATTTTTTCCAGAAATTCTTATCGAGTGTAAATGTGAGCAATCAGTTAGTTGCCGGAAAAACATCGAGTTGGCGAATCTGTGAAGAAACGCTCGAAAATGCTTCGGCGATGCATGGGGATGTGATGATTTTTTCGGGAAGTACCTCCATCTCTTTACTCGATTTGCTGGTAGGGCTACCTGAAAAAAAAATAGTGCAGAAAGCGGGGCCACTGCCAATTTTACTGATTAACCCACGGAAAGATATTTGTATGATTTGTGATTAGCGGACAAATACCATCAGCGCAAGCATGCGTAAATAAACGATAAGAAAGAAGGATCACAGAAGTCTAATCCCAAACATACCGTTCATCATATTCAATTCCATTTTCATGCAAAAATAATCGGAACTCATCTTTATAGTCAACTTCTTTATGATGATTGGGCTGATTCTTAATGTATTTTCGGACAGCCGCAATTTTTGAGGCACTTACTGAGAAAATTCCATATCCATCCTGCCAATAAAAGCTGTCGATCCCATGATTTTTAATCCACATTGAGGATGATGTTTTTATTTTAGCAACCAGATCGGCCATTGTGATTGTCCGCGATAAAGTACAAAGAATATGAATGTGATCTGGATTTGCATATAGTTCGTACGTATAGGAATGTACCTTTGACAAAACACCAATAATGTAGGAATGAAGTTCTGGTCGAAGTTCATCTGTAATGAATTGCTGTCCGTACTTGGTTGTAAACACAATATGGACATTCACCTTTGCTAATGATTGTGGCATAGTGTTGATTTTTAGAGTATCTAATTTACAATATTTTGAACGGAATAGTCACAATCTGTTATTAATAAATATTCACAGGGTTACACTACGTTTCACTCAGTGCTGTTACATAGCGGTCTTTCAGACCTTGGATTGGAAATAAAACATTCGCACCCGAGGGGCAACGCCCCGATAGGTATTAGCATAGTCCGAAATGAAATGGAGGGCTATGGAAAGGATAGGACGATGATATTTCACAGGGTTACACTACGTTTCACCCAGTGCTGTTACAGAACGGTCTTTCAGACCTTGGATTGGAAATAAAACATTCGCAACCGAGGGGCAACGCCCCGTTAGGTAATAGCATAGTCCGGAATGAAATGGAGGGCTATGGAAAGGATAGGACGATGATATTTCACAGGGTTACACTACGTTCCTCCCAGTGCTGTTAAAGGACGGTCTTTCAGACCTTGGATTAAACTTTACCATCCAAACCGTCGGGTGTATTGCAATCCATATTGGATATCCGGAGCATTGTTTACAACCAGGTAATCTTCGCTGACCGTAAATGAAAAGTCAGATTTCGAACCTGTAAATTTCCAGAACAGGAATGACCGGATGGAGAAAAAGTACATGGATGCGGAGGTTAGCTTGGAAAGCCGGACGACCTCTTTGATTGTCGTCCCATTCCAAACCTCACCTGGTTGTAAATAAGAAACTCCTAAGTCTTTGTATTCATCCTGAGTGCGGCTAAACCGATAGCCTTTCAGAAAAGCATCCTGATAGGTATTTGCCAATCCGAAGCTAAAGACTTTATTTTTTTTTGACACAAAGTTAAGCGCTAAATAGGTTTTAGCCGAAATTCGGACATCCTTGTCGATCATGTTTATTGCATCGCCAAAACTGAGCAGGGAATAGTGGCTAAGCGAGAAATCACCAGCCAGATCGGTATAAAAACGAGGAACGATTTTTTTGCGAAACAGCAAACTGGTGGAAACCCCGCCT
>Ga0302286_10000760_pt1 | contig 25281 bp, 16 predicted proteins | sample III_Fen_E2_3_FD_198765 | JGI IMG/M metagenome (GOLD analysis project Ga0302286, IMG submission 198765) | Peat permafrost microbial communities from Stordalen Mire near Abisko, Sweden - III_Fen_E2_3 | ecosystem: Environmental > Terrestrial > Soil > Wetlands > Permafrost | place: Sweden: Abisko...
TACGAATCACTTTCAGGGACAGCTGTCTACCGCGATTTTGTGGAATTACCGTCACAGATAATGGAAAACTGGGCATCGGAGAAAGAATTTTTAGATGGTTTTGCCAAACATTACAAAACGGGTGAAAAATTACCGGCTGATCTGGTTCAAAAAATCAAGGATTCAGAAAACTTCAACAATGCCTATGCCTGTTTACGACAATTGAGTTTTGGATACCTCGATATGGGATGGCATACCATTGAAAAACCTTTTACCGGTGATGTCATTGATCGTGAAAAGGAATTAATGGCATCCACGCAGATATTGCCAATGATACCAAATACGAGTATGAGCCCTACATTCAGCCATATCTTCTCGGGAGGATATGCTGCCGGCTATTACAGCTATAAATGGGCAGAGGTTTTGGATGCCGATGCATTCTCAGTGTTTGCAAAAAATGGAATCTTTGATAAAAAAACAGCCGATTCTTTTCGCCGGAACATTCTGGTAAAAGGAGGAACCGAACATCCTATGATTTTATACAAACGCTTCCGAGGACAAGAACCGACTATCGATGCGATATTAAAAAGGGATGGAATAACTAAGAAATAGTTGTTGTTTATTTTTTGGTTGTTGTGCTATTGAGCTCTCAGAATTTGTTTAAAATGCAAAATATTTCACCCTATTCATCATGATAAAAAAGTCATTATTTATGCTACTTATTTCCGGAATACTAAGCGGATGTAGTTCAACGCCCCATTATGCCACTTTTGAAGATTACCCTGTTTATGAAGGCTCTGACCTGGAGCTGACCTATACACCCCAGAATTCAAAGTTCAGGGTATGGGCACCGACAGCATCAGAAGTGAAGATCCTGCTTTATGATAACGGCAGTGATGGGGGAGCTTATAAAATGCATGACATGAAACGTTCAGATAAAGGAACCTGGACGATTAGCCTTGACGAAAACCTGAAAGGGAAATTCTATACCTTTCAGGTGAAGATCAACGACAAATGGCTGGATGAGACTCCCGGAATGTGGGTCAAAGCCACAGGGGTAAACGGGAAACGTGCTGCCATCATTGATTTTACAGAGACCAACCCGGTAGGCTGGGAGAATGACACGCGTCCACCGCTGAAGAACTTTACGGATATTAGCCTGTATGAGGTTCATATGCGGGATTTCTCTGTGTCTCCGAATTCAGGCATGAAATACAAGGGGAAATTCCTGGCATTCACCGAACATGGAACTAAAAATTCAACCGGTGAATCTACCGGCATAGATCATTTAAAGGAATTGGGAATAACACATGTTCATTTGTTGCCGGTGTTTGATTTTGCTTCGATAGACGAGACAAAGCTCAATGAAAATAAATACAACTGGGGGTATGATCCGGTGAACTATAATGTTCCGGAAGGAAGTTATTCCACCAACCCGTATAATCCGGTTACACGCATCCGTGAATTCAAACAAATGGTTCAATCGCTTCACCAATCGGGTATCCGTGTGATAATGGATGTGGTGTATAACCATACGGCAGCGGGTAAAACATCCCATCTAAACCTACTGGCACCGGGTTATTTTTATCGGATGAATGCCGACAGTACCTGGTCGAATGCTTCGGGATGCGGCAATGAAACGGCTTCCGAACGGGCTATGATGCGTAAGTTTATGATAGAATCGGTGGTGTATTGGGTCACTGAATACCATATCGATGGATTCAGGTTTGATTTAATGGGCATCCATGATATCCAGACTATGAATGAAATCAGGGCTGCACTCGATAAGATCGATCCAACCATATTTATGTATGGTGAAGGCTGGACGGCAGCTAATTCACCACTTGCAGAAGAAAAAAGGGCTGTTAAGAAGAATGCCAAAGAACTGGAGAATATTGCGGTATTCAGCGATGATATCCGTGATGCCATTCGCGGAAGTTGGATGCATTCACAAATACCCGGTTTTGTATCCGGAATTGACAGCCTGGAAGAAAGCGTGAAATTTGGAATTGTAGGGGCTACCCAGCATGACAGCATTAATTACTCGAGATTAATCTATTCGAAGGAACCGTATGTCAATAATCCGACGCAGATCATCAATTACGTATCGTGCCACGATGATATGTGCCTGGTGGATAAGCTGAGAGACTCAAGACCATTGGGTGCCACGGATGATGAACTGGTTCGGTTTGATAAGCTGGCACAGACAATTGTCTTTACATCCCAGGGCGTTCCGTTTATATATGCCGGTGAGGAATTGTACCGGAACAAAAAAGGAATCCACAATACCTATCAGTCGCCGGATTCGGTCAATCGGATTGACTGGAATTTAAAGTCAACGCAGCAGGATGTCTTCAATTACTACAAAGGGTTGATTGCACTGCGCAAGGCGCATTCGGCATTTCGGTTGCCTACCCAGGAAATGGTACAGCAACATTTAAAATTCATTCAGACGAACACACCAAATGTGGTGGCTTATATGCTGACCAATCATGTAAATGATGAAATATGGAAAGATATCCTGGTAATTTTCAACGGGAACAGGAAGCCTGTATCGGTTGAGATCCCTGCAGGTGAATGGACGGTTGTGTGTCATGATGGTCAAATCAATTTAAGCGGCATATCCTTTGTTACTAAAACTTCTTTTGTCGTAGCACCTTCGTCGGCAAGCATAATGTATGTAAAGTAGTAAGTAAGAGGTAAGGAGTCGGTAGTAGGTAGGAAGATGTAAGGAGTAAGTAATTTTATTCGGGAGTCGCAACTTACTAATCGCGAATATTTATTCTCATGATTAAACGATAGCAATAGAGGGCAGTCGGTAGATAAGATAGTAAGAAACAAGACCCTGGATATATTTTCAGGCGTAAAACAAAAACAGGAACAACAGATGAAGAAGACAATTTTGTCAATCCTAATCCCATTTTTAATGATTACAACGTATGCTCAGGATATTCCTGAGCATATTTCATATACCCGGATTTACGATTTTCTGGATGAATTAGCCACCGATGGGGTCATTACATTAAATTCAGTGGCAAAGCCATACTCCAGGATGTTTATTGCTGATAAGCTGCTTGAAGCTCAGGGTCAAAAGAAGCAACTCAACAAACGACAACGGGAGGAACTGAGCTTTTTCCTGAATGAGTTTGCCCTGGAGCAAAACAAACTCCCGGAAAGCCACCTGACTCTATCTAACAATGATCAACTGACGGCTGCATTGCTGCAACCGGCATTTACCTATCGTGATACCTTGTTTCGGGCGAGAATAACGCCTATCCTGGGTATGAATGTTACCCGGAATGCCAATGGGAGCATTACCAAACGTTGGTATGGTGCTGACATGCAGGCAATGATTTCGAAACACCTGAGCATCTATGGGAGCCTGCGTGATGTATCGGTTGATGGACCCTTGTTGGCACGGCCCGGCTACCTGAACGATTACCCCGGATACGAATACAAGGAATCAACGGCAGGAGGAGATTTCAGTGATTCCAGGGGAGGTATCAAGTATTCCTGGAACTGGGGGTCCGTTGGATTGGTAAAAGACAATGTTATCTGGGGAGATAATTATCATGGTTCGAATATCCTATCAGGCAGGGCACCGTCATTTCCTATGTTGACGCTGCATCTCAAACCTGTGAAATGGTTCGAAATGCAATATTTCCATGGGTGGTTGGTTTCCAATGTTGCAGATTCTACCCGCTACTATCTCGACAACCTGGGTGCCAAGCATTACCGGATGACCAATAAGTTTATTTCGGCGAACATGTTTACGTTTATTCCCATCCGGAACCTGAATATCTCGATTGGAAATTCTATCATATATGCCGAAGAGAATGACCAGCCTGCGTACTATATTCCAATTGCATTTTACAAATCCATCGACCATACCCTGACCAAGGGATTGAACCTGGAAAACCAAAATTCACAGGTATTTATGAATATCAGTTCCAGGAATATAAAGCACCTGCACCTTTTTACTTCTATCTATTCAGATGAGATTATGTGGAGCCGCTTTCTACCTTCCAGTGCAGAACGGAACCCGGTATCTGTCAAAGCAGGAGCTTTCCTGAGCAATTTTCCTTTTGAGAATCTATCGATTGCAGGAGAATTTACATATACCAATATCATAAACTACAAGCATTCCATTCCGGCTCTTACCTGGGCATCGAACGGGTATAACCTTGGAAGCTACCTGGGGGACAATTCACAGGAGATGTATCTTTCCCTGCGGTATAAGCCTATTCGTGGACTAGACCTTAATCTGTCGTATGTCGATGCACGGCATGGTAATGAATATAATTATGTCCGCGATGGACATGCCATTGACAATATTATCAGCCAACCCGCATTAGGCGACATCACCTGGAGCAATAAAACGGTTGGTTTTAATGCCCAGTATGAAGTGGTCAATAATGCTTATGCGGTGATCAATGTCACATATTCTGACATTAAAGGATATAATCTGAGCTCAACACCCATACCCGGTGAAGTCAGGGAAACCGCACAGGGATACCTGAATATGTTTACACCGGCCTATCTTCAAGGCAAAAATACAACAGTAACAGTTGGGTTTAGTTTTGGGTTCTGAAAACCACAAAAAACACTAATTTAGCTGAATGGCTGAACTGAATAAAGTCTTTGGTTGTTAGATTAAAAAAGATGAACCCAATTTAATAATTTTACGATAACTACATTTAATGCAAAGACCTCTCATCATAGGGATAACCGGTGGAATTGGCAGTGGAAAATCAACACTGTCCCATTTGTTACGTGCAGAAGGTTATTCTGTGTATGATACCGATTTAGAAGCCCGCAGGCTACAAAATGAGCACTCTGCCATGAGGAAAAAGCTGGTGGATTTGTTCGGAAAAGAGATATATACGGAGCAGGGACTCAATCGTTCTGCTTTAGGGAAGATTGTTTTTGGGAAACCTGAATTACTGATCAAATTAAACGCGATCGTGCATCCGTTGGTTATGGAAGACTTCAATAACTGGGTAACAAACAGGTTTCCGAAGAAAATGCTTTTTATTGAATCGGCTATTTTATATGAAAGTGGATTTAATAAGTTGGTTGATAAAGTGATATTGATTACTGCGGAAGATGCTGTTCGGATTGATCGTGTAGTGAAACGGGATGGAGTGACCCCCGAACATGTACGTGCCCGTATGGCTACTCAACTATCGGAAGCAGAAAAATTAATGCGTGCAGACTTTGTTATTCATTCGGATGATAACTTGCCTTTGTTAGGTAAGATGCGAAAAATAATCGTGGAGCTTTTAGAGATAAGGAATAAAAAAATAAACGAGGCTATTTCTTCAGGAGATAACCTCGTTTATTAATTATTTGGTTTCATCATTTAATTATAGGTCGGCAGACTTGAATAATCCTTTGAATATCGTAAATGTTGTTCAACATACCCTTCTGTATACGATATGGTCACGTCTGTAATTTCACCTTTTCCATTTTTTACCAAAGTATAAACCGGATTCACAAATCCGCGATAAGGAGCTAAATGCAGTTTGCTATAGCGTTCCAACATTTCGGTATGCAGCGGTTGGTTGACTTTTACACCATACGTTTCAACTAATGTCTTGCCTCCTTCGAAATCACCGGTAGATTTAATCTGTTGTATAACAGCGAGCAATTCTCCAAACAACGTACGTAGTTTTACATAGTCGTGAATCACCACATATGTTTTTCCATCCCGTTTGGCCATTTCAATTACATTCCCGGATTTCCCTTTTTCATATACCCACGAAGCTATGAGCTGGCGGTTGCGCATGTGGGCTTCTTCAATGTTCTTATTGGGTTGCACACGTGTTAATTGTGTCATCAGGCCATTCATGATGTATGAATAATACTCGGCTTTATAGGCATCTTTATCAGGAAGTAATCCCAATTCGGTCATCTTGGGATCACCCATATAATATAACCCAAACAAATCGGCACGCGCTTCTTCTATGGTAGAGCCATATGCTTTCAATGCATCCGGATCAACACCCGGGAGCAGTTTGCCCGAACCATGGCCAAGACACTCGTGGAGGTCAGTATGAAGATTATTTGTCATAGAGGCAAAATCCTTTGCCCGCTTGCGTTCCAAATCACTCCACATGAATTCTTCTGTAAACCCGTTACCCAGGGAAGCCTGGTCGTATGCTTCGGTAATGTTTTCTATGGTAACTGATTTTGAGCCGTGTTCATGACGAATCCAGTTCGAATTTGGCAAGTTTACACCAATGGGTGTAGACGGATAACAATCACCGGCTAAAATAGCAGCAGTAATCACCTTGGCAGAAACACCTTTCACAGTTTCCTTTTTAAAACGGGCATCAACCGGAGAGTGATCTTCAAACCACTGGGCATTGGCACTGATTATTTCGGTACGTTTAGTTGCTTCTATGTTTTTAAAATTTACAATAGATTCCCAACTGGCTTTCATACCAAGCGGATCGCCATACGTTTCAGTAAATCCATTGACAAAATCAACCTGGGAATTCAGATCTTCGACCCAATTAATTGAATACTCGTCGTATTTCTTTAAGTCACCTGTGCGGTAGAAGTCAATCAAAGAGCTGATAACATCCAGTTGTTTGTCATTCTCAGCCACTTTAGCTGCTTTTTCCAACCAACCAACAATCCTGGTGATAGCAGCACTGTAGAGTCCGCCAATTTTGTATGTTTTCTCGACTAACATACCATTTTCTTTTACCAGCTTGCTGTTTAATCCGTATGATACAGGAGTACTGTCAGCCGGATTTTTCATCTTCGAATAGTATGCTTCTACTTCAGATTGACTAACCCCTTCGTAGTAGTTATTGGCGGAAGTCTTTATTAAATCAACACCTTCAGCCTGGTTGGTACGTTTGGGATAAACTTTAGGGTCAAACAGGATGGGAGTCAGTTTGGTAACAAGCATATCAACCGTTTCTCCTTTGGAAAGAGGCAGTTTAGATCCATCGATACTTTTCACCACCTCAGCAAAATAGGTTGAAGTGAAACCTGGAATAAATTTATCCTCGGAATAGTGGTGATGAATGCCATTGCCCATCCATACGCGCTTTAAATATGTTGTGAGTTGGTTGAATGCATCAGACTTCCTGTCACCTTTATAATTCAGGTAGATAGCTTCCAGGGTTCGACGGACACACAAGTTATGCTTGTTGTTCTGATCATAGAAAATGTCCCTGCCTTCAAGAGCCGCCTGGTTTAAGTAATAGACCAGTTCTTTTTGTTTCAGGCTAAGCTTTTCAAAATCGGGAACACGATAACGCAATATTTCTACATCGGCAAATTTATCCACCGTAAACTTGAAATCTTCAATACGAGGTGTAGCAGCCTTTTCGGCACCGCAAGACATTAGTATACCAGTCATAAAAGTTAGGATTACTTTTTTCATAAATAAATTATTTTAGACGAAAAAACACGAATAAAAAACAAAAATAAGCATAATTTCATCTCATAATACAAATCTGAATTATTAATTGTTCATTATTAATTATTAATTGCTTATGATTACCTTTGCACTATGTTACAAAACTTCATAGCATCTGCCATTCGAAACCAACTACCTTTTGAGCCTAACGAACAACAGGTTAAATTGTTGGATGAGTTAGGCGTATTCCTAATGTCAACCGATAAGGAAAAACTATTTCTGCTCAAAGGATATGCAGGTACCGGTAAGACATCGGTCATCAGTGCATTGGTAAGAGCCCTGAATGAATTGAAACAAAAGACAGTGTTACTAGCACCTACAGGACGTGCTGCAAAAGTTATCTCAGGGTATTCGGGGTATCCTGCTTTTACCATACATAAAAAGATATACCGGCAGAAATCGATGTCAGAGTTCCGGTTTCAATTGGCAGATAACCTGAATACACACACCCTTTTCATTGTCGATGAGGCTTCCATGATATCAAACTCAGGGGCTGAGACTACCTTTGGTTCAGGACGACTGCTTGATGACCTGGTGCATTTTGTGTACAGTGCTGAAGGATGCAGCCTTTTGCTGTTGGGTGATACGGCACAGTTGCCTCCGGTGATGCAACCAATCAGCCCTGCCCTGGAAAAAGAAAATTTGTTGGGGTACGGATTGCATGTAACTGAATTTACGTTAACCCATGTGGTACGACAGGCGTTGGAAAGTGGAATATTACACAATGCCACCCTGCTTCGCAAACAGCTCACGGATGAACTCACCACTTCCTTTCCAACCTTCAATTTGACTGGTTTTAATGATATCTGCAAGCTGAATGGAGCAGAACTCATCGATGAAATACAGAAAGCATATGATGGAGTGGGAGTGGAGGATACGATTGTTGTTACCCGTTCGAATAAAAGGGCAAATATTTATAATAATGGCATCAGAGGCCGGGTGATGATGAAAGAAGAGGAATTGGCAAATGGCGATTTGTTGATGGTAACCAGGAATAATTATTACTGGAACAAGCCGTATAAAGAAATCGACTTCATTGCCAATGGGGATATCCTTCAAATTGTACGGGTGAAGAGATACCATGACATTTATGGATTCAGGTTTGTTGACCTGACATTGAAGTCGTTGGATTTTGAATGGGAAATTGATGCCCGGATATGGCTTGATTCATTGCAATCGGAATCACCGTCACTCATGAATGAAATGACAAACAGACTTTTTGAAGCGGTTGGAGAAGATTATCCTGAAATCACAACAAAACGTGAAAAGGTAAAAAAAATACTTGAAAATGAATACTATAATGCGCTACAAGTGAAATTTGCCTATGCGGTGACCTGCCATAAAGCCCAGGGAGGACAATGGAAAAAGGTTTTTATTGATCCGGGTCAAGTTGCAGAAGAACAAATAAACAGTGATTTTTACCGTTGGTTATACACAGCCTTGACAAGAGCCACAGAAACGGTATTTCTGGTAAATTTTCCGGATACAGCTTTTAATACAAAAAAATAACTATAAACTGATAAATTAGTTGTGGAAAACTATATATCTTTGGATTTCTTTGAAGGAACAAGTCTCCGACAGAGATATTTCTTCAAAAGACACACCTTAAATTCATGAATTTTAGATTTCTATTCCTTTTTTCTATTCTTTTTTCTATCCTCTTTGTCTCATGTGAAGCTGATATTGATTTGCACAATATTTCAAACGATATAAGTTTACATCCCGATTTGTTAGTTCCACTCGGGGGAGCAAATGTAAGCTTAGGTCAACTGTTAACAGCGAATGTCTCCCTTGGCAAGTACCTTACAGTTGATGATTCGGAGATATATTATCAACGTGTTGATAGTTCTGAATTTAAATTCCCGGTATTAAATTTTCTTGCAAATTCAAAGGAACTGACCAAAGGTATTCCCTTGGGACTTCCCGGTACATTTGTTCCTTCCAATTCTATTTTGCCAACCATTGCTGTTACTGATACAGTCGATTTAGGCCTTAATTCCGGTAATAACGGTGACCGGGTGGATAGCATTCTTGTTAAATCAGCAACCATTGGTATAGTGATTAATATTAGCCCTGAATTGGCGAGTATTAATCCAAATGATTTAAAATTCTCCATTGTATTCCCCAATGGAAAAATAAGAATGTTGAATGGCAATTCCAGTACCATCAGTTTTAAGCCTGCCGGTTATGGTATACCGTATGATGTTGTTCTATCAAATTTCATGATGAGTATATCCGGTAAGGAAAGCGGGATTCCAATAGAAATCAGGCTGGATGCAAAGACAGGTGCTTTGCCTTTGGTTTTAAGTTCAACATCTACCATCACTGACAAGATAAGTTTTAAGCAACTGGATTATTCGGTTGTGTATGGTATTTTTAAATCCGGATTCAAATTATCCAATTCGTTTAAACAAGGATTAGACATAGAAAAGGATATGCCAAATGGACTATTGAAATTTGCCAATCCTCAGGTATTTATTTCGGCAATAAGCAATGTTGGGATGTATCTGAATTTTAAGATTGATTTTTTAAAAGCTTTTGTAAGCAACAACCAGAATGTTAACCCGATATTTGCAAATTTTAATGGAAGTCAGAATGTAAATATTGAATTAAGAAGAAAACCATCCAATCCGGGTGACACTGTTCATTTACTTCTCCCAACTCTTAACAAAGATTGGGGAGGAACAAATTTGTTGTTTGAAAATGAATCGAAGCCTGATATGTTGCAATATGATTTCTCGGCAAGTGTTGATTCGTTATATACTGCAAAAGATAAGTCCCCAAGCTATATAACTTCGGATGCAAAGATAAAAGTCTTCATGAAAACGATGATTCCATTAAGTTTCTCTAAAGGGAGCTATTATGAATTCAGTGATTCAGTCTCAAATATCTTTGTTGGGATAGCGAATGCCCTGAATCAATTTCCGGATACCAAAATTACTTCAACAGCATTAATCTTGAATGTAACCAATGGCCTGCCGGTGAGAACCTCGTTTACTTTTGACCTGACAGATTCCCTTGGAAAGGTTTTACCAACGACCTTTGTTAAGAGTTATGTGATCCAGGGAGGTAAAGTGGATGGTAACGGAATTGTACAATCTGGAAAAGAAACTAAACAATCCATTCAACTGGTTGTTACAAAAGACCAGTTAGATGTTTTAAAGAAAGCCCGTGTACTGACGTACAAAGTTAGGGTCGATGGAAATGATATAAATTCAAACATTCATTTTATCAAATCAAATACATTTGATTTGAAAGCCGGATTGTTTGTAAAGGGAGATGTAAGTACAACTTTAGGAACAAAAACTCAACAATGAGCTATTTGCAATGAAATCAATAAAACTCATGCTATTTTTGTTGATGATAAGTAATACAACCCTTCTCCTCAGGGCTCAGCAAGTAAATACGTTATATTTTATGGAAGATGTTCCTGTCCGACATTTTCTTAATGCTTCATTTCAACCAACCACCGATTACTATTTGAGTTTACCCGTCATTGGATTTACTCAGTTTAATATCGGCAATAACTCTCTTACAGTCAAAGATGGAATCTATAACAAGAATGGCAGGACAATTACATTTTTGGATTCATTGGGTAATATTCCCCGTTTTTACCACACTTTGAGATCGAATACAGTGATAGATGCTGATTTTCAGATCAACCTGTTCTCATTCGGTTTTAGGCGGGAATCAGCATACTGGACTTTTTCACTGACCGAAAAAATGGAAGGCAAGGTAAATGTACCAAAATCATTGTTTCAAGTATCGCTATTCGGCACCACAAATCCTGTAATGAATTCTTTTGACTTTACCAAACTGGAAGGTGATGTAAGCCTATATACCGAGGCAGCATTGGGTTATTCAAAACAACTTGACAAAAAGTGGCTTGTTGGAGGAAAGCTGAAATTTCTAATCGGATCAGCGAATATATCAAACGGGAACAATCGGTTTTTGTTGGAAGCCGGAGTTGATAAATGGACGCTGAAAGGTACAGGAACTGCCAATTATTCCGGCCCTGTGCAATTGAAAAATATTAATAGTTATAAGGATTTTACTTATTCGACTCCTTCCAATGCCTCCGGTTGGTTAAACCCTTCAGGAATTGGTGCCGGGATTGATATAGGTTTTGAGTACCATTTAAATAAAAAAATCAGGCTCTCAGGAGCTATCAATGATATTGGGTTTATCCGGTGGACGGCAAATACACAAAACTATCAATATGGCGTTGATTATACCTTTAATGGAATTCATGCATTTAAAAGTAATTCAACAATTACTTCTTTCCAGGATTTATACAATCAATTTGTTTTAAACAATACATTCATAGATTCAATTTCCACCACATTCAAATCGTCAACAAGCTCCAACGTGATGACAGGTTCATATACAACGGCCACCACGGCAAAAATCAATTTAGGGTTTGAGTATAACTTGTTGAATGACAAGATAAACCTAGGCCTGCTTTCCTATACACGTTTATTTAAATACATTTTCATAGAAGAAATTACAGGATCAGTGAATGCGAAGCCCAGTAAATGGTTGAATGCAACGGTAAGCTATTCGCTCCTAAATGGAAGATTGAGTACCATTGGTGCTGGCTTAGGGGTAAAGTCAGGCATATTCCACTGGTTTATGGCTGCCGATTTTATTCCATTTGAAAAAGCAACACTTTCATTATCGGATTTAGGAGCTAATAATCCTAAATTTGATATACCAATACCTTATAATTCAAAACGTTTTAATTTGTCCGTGGGGATGAATCTGGTATTTGATAATAAAGTACGGGCAAATAGGGGAGTTCATAGTTCCAATAAGAAAAACGACTGTAATTGTGATTGGAGATGAATTATTAAAGTACAATAGGTGAAAATTAATTTTAAAAAAGATGAAACAAATGATGGAATTATGGGAGTGTTTTAATACTTTTGTGCACCGAAAATAATCCTTCTTTATAAATACAAAAAATTGTAATAAAAAACATCAATAAGTATACTTAGATAAATTAAAATATGGGAAGAGCGTACGAATATAGAAAAGCTACGAAAATGAAACGTTGGGGAAATATGGCCCGCGTTTTTACTAAATTAGGAAAACAAATTACAATTGCGGTACTCGAAGGAGGAGCTGATCCTGATACAAATCCACGTTTAAGAATGGTAATTCAAACTTCAAAGAAGGAGAATATGCCTAAAGAAAATGTTGAACGTGCGATTAAAAAAGCAATTTCAAGGGATGAATCTGCATATAAAGAAGTCGTTTATGAAGGCTATGGCCCAAATGGAATAGCTATTGTTGTAGAAACAGCAACAGATAATCCAACCCGTACGGTGGCTAATATTCGTAGCTATTTCAATCGGAATGGTGGTTCTTTAGGGATCACCGGTTCGTTACAGTTTTTATTCGACCACAAATGTATTTTCAGGATTAATCCAAAAGAAGGTGTTTCACTGGAAGACCTGGAATTAGAATTGATTGACTTTGGAGTGGATGAACTGGTAGAAGATGAAGAAGGAATCCTTTTGTATGGGGATTTTCAATCGTATTATTTAATCCAAAAGTACCTGGAAGAAAATAATTTTGAAATTCTAAGTGCCGAATTCGAACGTATACCGAATGATATGAAGGAACTGAACGAAGAACAAAAAGCTCAGGTGATGAAATTAATCGATAAGATAGAAGATGATGAAGATGTTCAAAATGTATTTCATAATATGGTTGAATAGTCTGAACTTATATCAATAAAAAAATCCCGTTGAAAAGGCTTCAGCGGGATTTTTTTATTGCTGAGTCAGTACGTTTTTTAGTACTGTTCTTTGTCGTTAGGGAAATCACCTGATTTAACATCCTTCACATAATGTTCAATCGCTTCATTCATTATTCCTTGAAGATTGGCATACCTGCGTAAAAAACGGGGTGAGAAATCCTGAGTCAGCCCAATCATATCGTGTAATACCAATACCTGGCCATCACACCCTCCACCAGCACCAATACCAATGATTGGGATCGTTAATTCGGAAGCAACCTGTTGAGCCAGTTTAGCAGGAATTTTCTCAAGTACTATGGCAAAACAACCGGCTTCTTCCAATAAATGCGCGTCACGAATAAGCTTTTCAGCTTCTGTGTCTTCCTTTGCACGAACGGCATATGAACCATATTTGTTGATTGATTGAGGCATTAATCCCAAATGTCCCATCACAGGAATACCGGCACTCAAAATCCGTTTGACAGATTCGATTATTTCTTCACCTCCTTCTACCTTCAGGCAATCACCATGTGTCTCTTTCATGATACGGATTGCAGAAGCCAGTGCTTCCTTGGAATTTCCCTGATAGCTTCCGAAAGGCATATCAATCACCACCAAAGCCCGTTTAACGCCACGGACAACCGATTTAGCAAGGAAAATCATTTGATCCAGCGTGATAGGTAAGGTAGTTACGTTACCACACATAACGTTTGATGCAGAATCACCCACCAATATTATATCGACCCCGGCCTGATCCACAATGTAGCCCATTGTATAATCATAAGCGGTAAGCATACTGATCTTTTCATTACGCTGTTTCATTTCCAACAACCTTTGAGTAGTTACCCTTCTTGAATCTTCACTGTGTATTGACATGTTTTTTGTTTTTTTGTTTGACACTGCAAAGATAGATATATTATTTTTTCAATCGACCCAGTTTAATCCGATTTCTGGATGTGAAAAAACTTTACCTCAGAAAATGAACTGTTTACCAGAAGTAGTTTTGCTTTAAAAGTATAAATAAAATCATTCGGTATTTTTTTTCGCTTTTTAAACTTATCTTTGCAAACTAATTTTATGAAGAGTACCGACAATAATTATACGACATGAAAGACAGATTTTCTTTTTTATGGAGTTCGGATGTTTTTTCACACCTTACTAATTTAAAATATATTCCCCGTTGGGTTGTATTATCCTTCGACATATTTATTTGCTTAGTAGCATACTATATATCCTTTCATATTTCAGCAAAGATTTATAATACTGACATGGATGACAGGGTGTTGAATGTATTCCAGCGACTTGGAATCCTTATGACGCTACAATTAATTCTCTTCTGGATCTTCCATACTTATTCAGGAGTTTTGCGCTATTCGAGCTATGTTGATGCCTCCAAATTGCTGATGGCGGTTTTACTCAACATCGGGATTCTCTCTCTTACGAATTTTTTCGTTTTCATTTCTACCGGTAATAAAATGTTTTATTATTCCACCTTGTTAATCTATGGTGTTTTATCCTTTTTATTGCTTTTCATTTTACGTCTGGCTGTTAAGTCAATATATGATTATTTTACTCAAAATTCAGGGCAAATAACTCCTGTAATGATTTTTGGCACCCAGGGAGCTGCTATAGGTATTGCTAAAATGATTCGTTCGACAGAAGATAATAAATACAAACTAGTAGGGTTTATAGATGATGATAAAAATGCTTCCCAAAAACTAATTATGGGGGTGCCAGTTTATCATTACGATGAGAAAACTGTAATGAAACATGTTGTAATTAAAGCCAAAGCAATTATTGTTTCACCCAATAAAATGAATCAGATAAATCCAAACACGGACCTGGATCTGTTTATCAATAATAATCTTTCTGTGCTTACTTCTCCACCAATGAGTATCTGGCAGAATGATATGCCAACCATTAAGCAAATTAAGTCTATCCAGATTGAAGACTTACTGGAACGGCCCAAAATAGATATTTGCTACGATAAAATTGCTAAGCAGTTAAAATCCAAAGTTGTTTTGGTTAGTGGGGCAGCAGGTTCCATAGGAAGTGAGATCGTAAGACAGGTGATTGGGTTTGAACCGAACCTGATTATTTTACTCGATCAGGCTGAATCACCGATGCATACTTTGAAACTGGAACTGGAAGAACAATATCCGGATCAAAACTTCTGTACTTTTTTAGGTGATGTCAGGAACAAAGAGCGTATGGAATACCTGATTGAAATGTTCAGGCCCGATTATATATACCATGCGGCAGCCTACAAGCATGTTCCACTCATGGAAGATAACCCGGTTGAAAGTATTCAGGTAAATGTTCGGGGAACAAAGAATTTAGCCGATTTAGCCGTAAAATACAAAGTACAGTACTTTGTAATGATTTCGACAGATAAAGCGGTGAATCCGACCAATGTAATGGGTGCTTCAAAACGTATTGCCGAAATATACGTTCAATCATTATTCCGGAAATTGCAGGAGGAAGGGAATACAACAACCAAATTCATTACCACACGATTCGGGAATGTCCTAGGATCAAATGGATCAGTGATCCCTCATTTTAAAAGCCAGATTGAACGGGGAGGTCCTGTTACAGTGACTCATCCTGAAATCATACGCTATTTCATGACTATACCCGAAGCATGTATGCTTGTGCTTGAAGCTGGTTCTATGGGGCATGGCGGAGAGATATTTATTTTTGATATGGGAAGCCCTGTCAAAATTGTAAATCTTGCAAGAAAGATGATTCGTTTAGCCGGATATATTCCGGAAGTAGATATTAAAATCGAATTTACAGGCTTACGCCCCGGTGAGAAATTGTATGAGGAACTCTTAAACCAGAAGGAAATCACAACAAAAACTCATAACCCAAAGATTATGATTGCAAAGGTACAGGTATATGATTATGATAAAGTGTCTGTGCAGATTGATGAATTAATCCAATACAGCTTTATGTGTAAAAATTTCCTGACAGTATCGCTGATGAAGAAAATAGTGCCCGAATTTTTAAGTAAGAATTCACAATATGAACGCCTGGATGTATAAACATTAATTTTTTTAGAATGCTTTATTTGAATAACTTTATACACGAATTCCCGTATTTTTCAACATTCGTTTCTTTTATTATCGGGCTGTGTTTTATGCCCTTGGTCATTGATATTGCCAAAAAACGGAATTTTGTTGTAAAACCGAATAAGCGTACTTCACACGAAGGGATAATTCCCAATATCGGAGGTATTAATATTTTTATTTCGTTCCTGTCTACTGTATTCTTGTTCAGTTACGGGATAATAAGCGATTTGCAATTTACGATTGTGGGTGTTTTCATTATCCTGATTATTGGGTTCGTTGACGATTTAATTGCGATTAAACCAACCTGGAAATTGCTGGGTGAATTGGTTTCGGCTTTTTTCTTAATCGTAGTTTCGGACGTAAGGTTATCCCATTTACATGGATTTTTAGGAATCAATGAATTGTCCATTTTTTCGAGTTATATCCTTTCTTTCTTTGTATTTGTGGTAATCATTAATGCATTGAACCTGATTGATGGAGTAGATGGCTTAGCATCCGGATTAGGCATATTGTATTGCTTGTTTTTTGCGATTTATTTTATGTTCACCTCCAATACCAACCTGGCCATATCAGCTTTTGCCATGGCAGGTTCATTATTTGTATTTTTCTTATACAATGTTTTTGGGGGAAAACGCAAGATATTTATGGGCGATTCTGGGTCTTTGCTGCTAGGATACATGATTACCCTGTATGTGTTCGAATTCTGTGAAATTAATGCCTATAAATGCGTTCCAGGGGTATTCCATATGTCTGCTGCACCTGCGGTTGCAATTTGCGTCCTCTCCGTTCCTTTATTTGATACCATGCGTGTCATGTCGACCCGCATAAAAAAAGGAGTTTCACCATTTCATCCGGATAAAAACCACATTCATCATTTATTGCTGAAAACAGGTTTAAAACATCGTCAGGTTACTTTCGTTTTATTAATCGTATCTTTGGCATTTATTGCACTTGGAATCATTGGACGTGAATGGGAAATAGGGGTTTTGATTTTTGTTGCTTTCTCTATTGCTTCTATACTAACCTATATCCTGTGGAGAAAGGTTGATTCCAAAGCAATTGAGAAAATCAACAGGAAGGCATGATTTCCGGCTTGGTGTTTGATTTGATTTTTTTACTATTATTTTGAAGTTATTCGTAAGACAAATATATGATTTCTGTTGAGCAACTTACTGTTGAATTTGGTGGATCACCACTTTTTGATGAAATTACCTTTTTGGTTAATCCCAAGGACAAGATAGCCTTAGTTGGTAAAAATGGTGCAGGTAAAACAACCTTGCTACGTATTTTCTCAGGGAAACAGGCTCCTACCAAAGGCAAAGTTACAATACCCAAAGATTTGACCATTGGGTATCTACCACAACATATGATCCACAATGAAGGCACTACTGTGATGCAGGAGGCCGAAAAAGCTTTTGAGCATATCACCCGGTTACAGGCTGAAATTGAGCAAATGAATGTGGATCTTTCTGAACGTACAGACTACGACAGCGAAGACTTTCATCTCCTCCTTGAACGGTTAACTCATTCCAACGAACACTTACAGATTATAGGAAATGGCAATTTCTATGGTGAAATTGAAAAGACTCTGTTGGGTCTTGGCTTTTTGCGTTCTGATTTTGAACGCCAATGTTCTGAATTCAGTGGTGGATGGCGAATGCGCATTGAGTTAGCCAAGATTTTATTACAGCGTCCGGATGTATTGTTGCTTGATGAACCGACCAATCACCTGGACATTGAATCCATACAATGGCTCGAAAACTTCCTGTCTGTCACGAGCAGTGCTATCTTACTCGTGTCCCATGACCGTGCTTTTATCGATGCGGTTACCACCCGTACTATCGAGATATCATTAGGTAAAATATATGATTACAACGTAAATTATTCAAAATACGTTGAACTCCGCAAGGAACGTCATGAACAACAGGTAAGGGCGTATGAAAACCAACAGAAGCTGATTCAGGAAACTGAAGATTTTATTGACAGGTTTCGTTCGAAAGCCACGAAAGCGATTCAGGTACAATCGCGCATCAAACATCTCGATAAGATTGAACGGCTCGAAGTAGACATGGAAGATAATTCCCGTCTGAGCCTTAAATTCCCACCAGCACCAAGGTCAGGCAGTATTCCGGTTGAAATAGAACATTTGTCGAAAGCATACGGGGATCATTTGATACTCGATAATGTCGGTATGATTATTAACCGGGGTGAAAAAGTAGCTTTTGTCGGTAAAAACGGGGAAGGAAAAAGTACACTGGTAAAGTGTATTATGGACCAGATTGAGTATGCCGGGATCATGAAACTCGGACATAATGTCAAGATAGGATATTTTGCTCAGAATCAGGCTTCCCTGTTGGATGAGAATAAAACAGTCTTTGAGACCATCGATTACGTGGCAGTGGGTGATATCCGTACAAAAATACGGGATATCCTGGGTGCTTTTATGTTTGGCGGTGAAGCTTCAGATAAAAAGGTAAAAGTCCTTTCAGGAGGAGAACGCAGCCGTCTGGCTATGATCCGGTTGCTTCTGGAACCGGTCAACCTGTTGATTCTGGATGAACCTACCAATCACCTCGATATGCAATCCAAAGATGTCCTTAAGGAAGCGATCCGGTCATTTGATGGGACTGTTATCCTGGTCTCCCATGATCGTGAATTCCTGAACGGTCTGGTAACAAAGGTATATGAGTTTGGAAATAAAAAAGTCCGTGAACATTTATGCGGCATCTACGAATTCCTTCAGTATAAAAAGATGGATTCACTTCGCGAACTTGAAGTATCAACATCCCTGAAATCTGCAACTGAATCATCCGAGAAAGCGGTTTCAGAAAATAAAATGAGCTACGAAGCACGCAAAGAACATAACCGAAAAGTGCGCAAAGCTGAAAAGGCAGTCGAGGAAATTGAAAATAAAGTTTCTGCTCTTGAAGCAGAAATTGTTGAGTTTGAAAAGTTGCTTGAACTCCCTCAGAATGCTTCTGACAATAATTTTATTATGTTGTATCAGAAAAAACAACGTGAACTCGAACAAACAATTTATGAGTGGGAGATACTCAATGAAGATGTTGAAACATTAAAAGCTGAAATCGGTGATTAATAGTTTGTTATTTTCTCCAAAAGCCAACATATTATTGATTGGTTAATCCGACACAGATTGCGCTGTGACCAACCATGAAATGTCTTTTAAGCAAAATATTATCCCATCCACAGATAACTGAAAACTGATATATGTCAACATTATTCTTAATCCCAACATCACTTGGGGATACCGGTTTCGAACGCATATTGCCTGCTTACAATACCGAAGTTGTAACCGCACTTCGTTTTTTCATAGTCGAAGATGTGCGTACAGCCCGTCGTTTCCTCAAGAAAACGAATCCGGCAATTGATATTGATACCCTTACCTTTTATATTCTCAATCAACACACTACTCCCGAAGAACTAAGCAGTTTCCTTCGGCCTATGTTTGATGGGAACGATATGGGGGTGCTTTCTGAAGCCGGATGTCCGGCTATTGCCGATCCGGGAGCTGATGTTGTAGCCATGGCGCAACAGAATAATTTTAAGGTGATTCCACTTGTAGGGCCTTCCTCCATCTTGCTTTCGCTGATGGCCTCCGGGTTTAACGGACAGAGTTTTGCTTTTGTGGGATATTTGCCCATTGAACGCGGTGAGCGGTCGAAAGCACTGAAGAGACTGGAATCAAGAGCCTATTCCGAAGACCAATCGCAGATCTTTATTGAAACTCCCTACCGGAATATGAAAATGTTGGATGAGATCCTGCAAACCTGCCAATCCAATACGCGGCTTTGTATTGCCGTAGATATCACTCTCGATACTGAATTTATTAAAACTAAAACCGTGAAAGAGTGGAAGAAGCAATTGCCTGATTTAAACAAGCGGCCATGCATATTTATTCTCTACAAGTCTTAACGTAATGCATAATTTTTAATGCATAATTCATAATGTTGCTTGCTTGATGAATTAAAAATTATGCATTGTATATTAAGAATTATACCTTGTGTATTAAGAATTATGAATTATGCATTATTAATTATGAATTAATTGGTTATTGCTTATCTTTACATCCATTATGCTAACAGCATGTTTTTCTTGTTAAAAGAATACATATGAATAAAAAAATTGTTCCGAATCCTCTTACCCTTCAATCCTTATTGAATTATTCAACAAAGAATTTTGCACAACTGCCATCTGTTGCCTTTGTTGGAGGTACCCCTATCACCTATTCGGAGCTTGGAGTGAAGATTGCACAGGTTGCCGGACTATTGTTCTCCCTTGGCCTTAAGAAGGGGGATAAGGTTGCTTTATTAAGCCATAATATGCCTAATTGGGTTGTTGCCTATTTTTCAGTTGTCTCCAATGGAATGGTAATTGTTCCTATTTTGCCTGATTTTACCCGTGAAGAAATAGAAAATGTATTGGTTCATTCTGAATCAAAATGTATATTTATCAGCGAGCGGTTAACTTCCCGTATCGAAGGCCTGGACTTGCCTCATCTGGAATCAAAAATATCACTCGATAAACTTACCTTGTTGTCGGGGAATCAAAACAGTATATTAAAAGGGCAACAAATAGTTGTCGATGAGGAAGATACAGCTGCTATTATTTATACTTCGGGTACTACTGGCCGGTCGAAGGGTGTGGTATTGTCGCATAAAAACCTGACATTTACGGCTATGCAGTCGTATTCATTCCACCAGATATCCAGTTCGGATGTTTTTCTTTCATTGCTTCCCTTGTCGCATACGTACGAAAATACAATCGGGTTACTCTATCCCATCATGTACGGGTGCTCCATTTATTACCTGGAAAAACCACCTACAGCTGCTGCTTTATTGCCTGCGTTAGCGAAGATACGGCCTACCATGATGCTTTCCGTTCCCCTGATCATGGAAAAGTTGTACAAAGCACAAATACAAAGTAAGTTTACCGGGAACCAGTTAAAGCGAATGATCTATAATAACTTTGTTCTCAGGAAAATCATCCATCGCATTGCGGGGAAAAAACTCTATCAAAGCTTTGGTGGCCGACTGGCTTTCTTTGGCATTGGGGGAGCTAAGCTTGATTCACGGGTAGAACGCTTCCTAAAAGAAGCGCATTTCCCTTATGCCATTGGGTATGGGTTAACCGAGACAGCACCGTTACTCGCCGGAGCCGGAGTGAAACAGACTAAACTTCAATCCACAGGTTTTGCTGTCCAGGGAGTTGAATTAAAAATCAATAATCCTGATAAAAAAGGAGTAGGGGAGATATGGGCGAAAGGTCCTAATGTTATGAAAGGCTATTACAAAAACCCGGAAGCTACCAGCGAAGTCCTGACGGCTGATGGCTGGTTTCGTACAGGTGATTTTGGAAAGCTCGATGCCTTTAAAAGACTGTATATTAAAGGCAGAATGAAAAGTACTATTATCGGGGCAAGCGGGGAAAACATTTATCCGGAGGATATTGAAACCGTGATTAACAACGAAAAATTTGTTGTTGAATCCCTGGTTATCGAGGAAGATGGGTATTTAGTGGCTAAAGTACTGCTGGATATTGATGCCCTTGAAAAAAGCATAGATCATTTAAAATCGGCTATTGAGGTTAAAAAAGAGAAAGGACGCCAGGCAATCAAGGAAATGGACGAAAAGTATCATGTCTGGAGTCAGCATTTCGTGAAAGAACTGAATGAAAAACTAAACCGCGTTTCGCAAATTAAACGGGTGGATATTATGGACGAACCATTTGAAAAAACAGCATCCCAAAAGATCAAACGGTTTTTATATGAAAAGCAACAAAAGCATATTAAATCACATAACGCTAAAACAACAAAGTGATTCTATTCTCCAAACCTTTCAAACTCCTCAAACCCTTCAAACTTAGGACTGTCATTGCTTCATAGCCCTGTCAATGCTTCTCTTGTCTTCTTTCTCTTTCAGCGTCTGACGTTTGTCGTATGTCTTTTTCCCTTTTGCCAGGCCTATCTCAAGCTTGGCTAATCCCTTGTCGTTGATAAACAGTTTGGTTGGTACAATGGTATTTCCTGTTTCCTTGGTACCCCGGATGAGTTTGTTCAATTCCCGTTTGGTTAGCAGGAGTTTCCTGTCACGACGGACATCGTGGTTGTTGTAGGTGCCGAAAAAATACGTGGCTATATGCATGTTCCTTACCCACAATTCATCGTTGATGAAAGTACAGTAGGTTTCCGACAAACCTGCTTTCCCATCGCGTATCGACTTGATTTCCGTACCATAAAGTTGAATCCCTGCCACATAGCGATCCATGATTTCATAGTTGAAAGTAGCTTTTTTGTTCCGGATTAATATATTCGATTTCTTAAACATGGTATCTCTTTTTATTCTTCAGCAAAAGTAAGTATATTTTTCGTTTCTGGCTATAGGTTGTTTAAACTTTGAATCTAACCGGATTGAATCAAACGTTTGATTTGTAAAATCAGTCTTTCAGGGTTGTTTATTAATCATACATTCCCTGTTATAACTATTGATCTTATGAAATACGAAATTCCCTGAAATGCTATAAATGTATCGTATGTGTCAAATTATTAAATATTTATATATTAATAAAAGAGCATGAATTTTACATGCCGGCATAAATTCGCTCATGGTAACTCCTCACTCATACCAATCTGTTGCTTCTAAAATACGGATTTAATTTGTTTTAAACTTAGATGTTATTTAGATATAATAACCTTTTAATGATATATTATATCTAAGTTACATCTATATTATATCTGTATTATATCTAAGTTACATCTATATCATCATGGTATGGAGATGATAAAAGAACTGCCGTTGAAAAATTACTTCCCATAACGAGATTGCTCACTGATTCATCAAAATATGATCCAGCCAGCATGTATTCGCTGTATTTCTATCAAAGACATAAAGTTGCCGTAAAGATATAGTAAACATATCGTAACCTATTAATAGTATACCATATCTATGCCTTATCTATGCTATATCTATGCCATATCTATGCTACATCTATATTATCATGATAATGTGATGAAATGATCAGATACGAAAAAAGCAGAAAAAGATACAGTTATGTGAACACTCCCTTATAGTCAGATATCTATCGATTAAGTCCCGTCAATTAACCCGGATGAGTAGTAAGAATAAGAGATTGCGGTTATAGTTAAAACAGTACGTTTTATTAGGGTTTTATAAAAACCAGGGTGTGTGTAAGTATTTCCGGTTTCTGAAATGTTATACTCTAACTTTAGTTGGTATGCAGGCTGAAATCAGTTGGGCCGGTTAATATTCAGGGAAATGGGTAAATAATCAGGACATATTTTCAAGTTTTTTACAAATATGATTTTTACTTTTAAAAATATAAGTATATTTGCTGTCCTTAAAAAAAATGCTGGTACAGGCCAGGATGGATAGAATAAATAATTTACTTTTAAGAACCTGTTTTATACAATTATGAAAATGGATTCAGAAATAAAATTGACGATTACAGGGTTGGTTTATAATCAAACTGTTGTGGGAACGTATGGTCTGGTGTTGAGTGAAGAGAGTGGTAACCGTCGGTTCTCGGTAATGATCGGAGAGCCTGAGGCACAATCTATTGCGCTGAAAATGAATAACAAGAAGTCTCCACGCCCTTTAACTCATGATTTAATTAACAGCATATTGAATTCCTTTGATGCTGAATTGCAAAAGGTGGTCATTTACGATATGGTAAATGATGTGTTTTTCTCGGAACTGCATATCGTAAAAGACAATATCCCGTATGTTATTGATGCCCGCACCTCAGATGCAGTGGCATTGGCAGTCCGGTCGGAAAGCCCGATATTTATCAAGTCTGAAATTCTGGATATTGTCGGGACAGAAGTGGAGCCGGTAGAACCGGAAGAGCCTAAAGCGGTTTTGCCGGAGAACGACGAAGATTTATCGGAAGATGACCTGGATTTACTCTCCATGGAAACGTTGGAAGAAATGCTGGATCTCGCCCTGAGTAATGAAAAATATGAACTTGCCGTCACCATTCGGGATGCTATAAAACGCAAGAGCAAAATTAAATAATCGATCTGTAAAAGAAAATCACTTATTAAACATAAATCTAAGAATCATGGGATTAAAATTTCGGCTTACGTTAATGAATTTTCTTCAGTTTTTTATTTGGGGTTCATGGCTTATTACTATCGGAGGTTATTGGTTTCAAAATAAAGGATGGACGGGTACTGAGTTCGGAGCGATTTTTTCTACCATGGGTATTGCTTCTTTGTTTATGCCTGCATTGGCAGGTGTTATTGCCGACCGTTGGATTACAGCTGAAAAACTGCTGGGCTCATTTCATTTGATGGGTGCAATCTGTTTATTTTTGGTTCCCCTGATGGCAACCCCAACCCAAATGTTCTGGCTAATGCTTGTGAACATGATGTTTTATATGCCAACTATTTCATTATCAATCACCGTTTCCTATTCGGCAATGAAGAAAGCGAATATGGATATTGTTAAAGAATATCCTCCCATTCGTGTATTTGGTACAATTGGGTTTATTATAGCTATGTGGACGGTTAGCTTGTTGAAGTTTGAAACCACTTCGATGCAATTCTATGTCGCATCAATAGCTTCCCTAATCCTTGGTATGTATGCCTTTACCCTCCCTAAATGCGACGTGAACAATCAAATGGTTAAAAAGACCTTGGTGGATACCCTTGGATTAAAAGCTTTTACCTTGTTCAAGGATCGTAAAATGGCGTTATTCTTTATCTTCTCCATGTTGCTTGGAGCTGCATTGCAACTTACGAATGCGTACGGAGATACTTTCCTGCATGACTTTAAAAAGATAGATATTTATAAAGACCTGGTAGCGATCCGGTATCCGGCCATCATTATGTCGATCTCACAAATGTCGGAAACCCTGTTCATTTTGACCATACCATTTTTCTTACGTAAATTCGGAATTAAAAAGGTGATGATATTCAGTATGTTTGCTTGGGTATTACGTTTTGGATTGTTTGGCCTAGGTAACCCTGCCGATGGATTGTGGATGATTATTCTTTCTTGTATCATTTACGG
>Ga0302286_10000761_pt1 | contig 25279 bp, 22 predicted proteins | sample III_Fen_E2_3_FD_198765 | JGI IMG/M metagenome (GOLD analysis project Ga0302286, IMG submission 198765) | Peat permafrost microbial communities from Stordalen Mire near Abisko, Sweden - III_Fen_E2_3 | ecosystem: Environmental > Terrestrial > Soil > Wetlands > Permafrost | place: Sweden: Abisko...
AAATTGCTCTCTTGATATTTTAACTTTATAATGCATATCTAAATCGAATTAATATACTTAAATATATTGAATAAGAATGACATAAACAATTCTATTTAACGTTTTTTTTAGTTTTCACACAGTCTGTTCAGCTGACGGATAAAATTATGAAGTATAAATCCGGCTTTAGCCAAAATAAAATGTGAAATGTCATATGTGAAAATTTGGGTTTATTTCGCTTTTTTTCGACAAAGTATGGATATGATTAAATTACTATACATAAATAGTAATTAACGTGAGTTCGATGTAAGGAATGTCGTATTTTATTGTATTTCAATCACGTAGTGATTATATATTTATAGAAATACGTTTTCAATAACAATCTCGTCCCGTACGGGACGAAATAAACGAATGGATATTAATTTTCTATAAATATTGCAAACCTAAAGGCTTGCAACAAAATGTATAACCTATTTAATTGTAATCAATTATAATTATTTCTTACATCGAACTCACGTTAATTATAAAATATTTCGACAATTTCTTGTAGAGCCGTAGCATGCTACGGCTTGTTTTCTCTTTTTCTTTCATTTACAACAGTTTCCGGCAAGGCATCTTATCGAACATTGCTAACGTTTTACCTTTTGAATGATTTGTTGAATTAATTTTCACAGCATTTCAACGTGAAGTAAAAGAACAAAGGAGCCGTAGCGGGCTACGGCTCTACGGGGATTCTAAAATAATTTGAGATGCATTTCTTGTTTTTTAAATATTTTATGATGGTATATTTTAAGAGGTTCCACCTTTTAAAAAGGTGGAACCTCTTAAAATAACGGCGATTTACACCACCGTTATAATAATAGGTCCTTCCCAATTGGTTTCGGTTCCCGAAATAACTGCTCGATGAAAAAATGCATAATCGGCTTTCTTTTGCAAATTACTAACTATTGTTTTGGCAGGAACTGTTGTAGGCAAGGGAATGCGGTTCGTGAATTTTTCAATATCAGTGGTCATTTGCCATTCGTTAGCATTTGCACCACCTTGAGCAGTAAGGACAACTGTTCCCGAAATATCACCTTGTTTTACGGTAAATATCCGAGCTTGAGGATGTACTTGCGATTTCACAGTCATTCCAGCACTATGAACAATAGTTACCCTATTTGCATCGGGTACGGAACTGTCATTTGCAATATCTTGCACTATGTTTTTTAATTTTATCAATGCTCTATCTAATGCATCGCGAGCAGCAGCAATATCTTCACTCTGAGTCGCATATATAGGAGCATTTATTATATTCCGCAAGTTATTTATTGCCTCATCAACGTTCGCCAACTGATTTACGGCTATAGGATCAGTAAAATACTTGCTTGTTTTCATACAACTGGAATAATGATCGGCAATAACCATAATTTGAGCATTATTACAGTCTCTAAGACTTAAAACGATTTGTATAAACATACTGTATAGTTATATAATTAATAAATAAATGGATTCAAAAGAATGTTATTGTTCCGAGATATTAACGCTACGTTTATAAACATGAAATTGTCGTTTGTATTCAATTTCTCGGTTTTCATATATATAAACTCCCTTTTCATGTGCATAAACTTCCTTTTCATATATATGAACATGACATTTATATATATGAAACTGTCGTTCATGTTTATAAAAAACATTTTCATAAACATAAACGAGTTTAATCCAAATATAAAAGTGGAAATCCTTGAAATAAAAAAGTCTTTTATATCTATAAACAGTTTTTTTATATCTATGAAAAGTGATTTTATAAACAAGAAAATACTATTCTTAGATAATAACAATGTGTTCATGTTTATAAATATAATTTTCATGTTTCTTTTTAGGAACGTATTACACAAAAAAATCTGTTTTCGATATTCCATGCGTATTTCCATGGGATAGAAAAGATAATGTGTGTTTTTATTAAGTTGTTCCATATACGATAAATGCTTTTTGTTAATTGTGAACCGAGACAAATGTATTATTAAATAAAAATCATTTTTTATACCTAAGTATAGTTTTTAGTTAAGACATTTTAAATATTTTTGAATCGAAATTAAAACTGAGTTTAACAATCATTTTCGACCAATTCATTAATCGTCTTTACTGTTATGAATCCACATTCATCACTCTATCGCAACATCGTTGACATCATCCCATTAATGACATTCACGCTGTTATTACATCCTAGTAAAGCAAAAAATTCAGGAACAATGTGTGCCTGCAATAGTTTAACGCAACAATTTTTAGGCTATTCCGAAATGGAATTGAAACGTAAAGATTTTCGAATCTTTCAGGAAATTATACACCCCAACGACTTCCACGTATTTAAAGAAGCGACTCAGTTGTTTGCTTTAGGGAAACAAACTAAACATGAAGCTATATATAGGATTCGGAGTAAAAACCATAAAGATTTTATTACCGTTCAAATTAATAGCTCAATAGTATATACGGGTAACAATGGTAAAGAAATACATACATTTAACATTATAAACATTGTTTCGGATTTCCTAGAAATGAAAGCAAATACACATAATCGGAATAATAGAATACTGATGAATCGATTAACACATCGGAATATTGAATTTGCACGATTAATGGTTGCAGGCAAAACAGTTGAAGAAACGGCTCGATTATTACATGTTAGCATTGCAGCTGTGAAATGGCAAAGAGGTGAAATTCGCAAAAAACTTGAAATTGATAACCAAGCAAAACTCTTGCTGTTTTTAAATGATGCAGGATTGTAAATCGTAAAATACACCCCGAGGGTTTTTAAAACCCTCGGGGTGTATTTTACGGCCAATTCGATTTATTTTATTACACTTGTTAGAGTAATTAACCCTCTACATCAATATATCCAAAATAGCTAGAAAAACGACCAACAGTATAAGGTAGTTAGCAATTATTTTTGTTCCTTTGTTTGTTCTTTAAAACAAAATATATAAATGACTATTCTATTCCTTTGTGGCTCCCTAGAACCAGGTAAAGACGGAGTTGGCGATTATACCCGACGATTGGCTGGCGAATTAATTCGACAAGGCCATCAAGCAAGTATTATCTCATTGAATGACAAACATTGTGATACACAAATAAAATATACTCAAGAATCGGATGGCAATTCAATTGAAGTACTTCGTTTGCCAAGTATTGTTTTATCAAAAGAGCGATTTTATCAAGCATCTCTTTTTATTGAAAATCAGAATCCTGAATGGCTAAGTTTGCAATATGTCCCTTATTCATTCCATAATAAGGGATTACCTATAGGATTAAGTAACAGTTTGACAAATATTGGTAAAGGGAGAAAATGGCATATTATGTTTCATGAATTATGGGTTGGTATGGATTCAGAGTCCTCGGTAAAATTAAAGACAATTGGACTTATTCAAAAACAACTGATTAAAAATATTAACAGACAACTAAAACCGAAAACTATTCATACTCAAACAACACTTTATAATACGCAATTACATTCATTAGGAATCAACTCGAAATTACTTCCATTATTTGGGAATATACCTTTCTGGAAACAGTGTGAACAAAAGAATCCTTTAGACAAAACAGTAACATTTGTCATCTTTGGATCAATTCATTGGGGTGCTCCTATAAATGATTTTATAAATGAATTGTTGCTTTTTTCACAAGCAAATGCGTTTGATATAAAATTTATGTTAATAGGACGTTGTGGTAAAGAACAAAATAACTGGATTTCTGTACTCAAAACAAAAAACATTGCCTTTTCAATTTTAGGGGAACAACCATCTACAGAAATATCAAAAGTTTTATCGGAAGCGACATGGGGTATTTCAACAACACCTATGTTATTAGCAGAAAAAAGTGGAACAGTTGCAGCGATGCTTGAACATGAATTATCAGTAATTATAGTTGCAAGACCATGGATTGTTAATGGCTTTTCGGAAGATTTTTCAAACAATAATATACTTGAATATCTGTCAGGAAATTTATCGCAAATATTAGATAATAAAACGCAAAACAAGAAATATAATACACTTGCTGAAACAACAAACACTCTTATTAACTCACTTTTAACGACTAATTAAGATGGCTAGTTTTCCTTATCTATGGTCTAATAGAGCACGTTTTCCGATATATTCGATTTTATTCTATCGTGCTTGGGCAAAACGTTTACTTTGTTTCCCTGAATTGATAAAACGGAATTATAGACGAAGTATATTAGTAAAAAAAGGTGCTAAAATCAATTCAACAGCCGAAATTGGATTACTAAAAGCAGATGGTAATAAGCATAAATTACAAATCGGAGCTCAAACATTTATTGGCAAAGTTATTATTGCATTACATGACGAAGTTGTTATTGGGAATAATGTATGTATAAACGATGGTGTACAATTGCTAACAGCTTCGCACAATGTTTTAGACCCTAATTGGAACCATATTAAAGAGAAAATAATTATAGAGGATTATGTCTGGATTGCAACTAATGCAATTATATTACCAGGAGTTCATATCGGTAAAGGTGCTGTGGTCGGTGCTGGAGCTGTGGTTAGTAAGAATGTTTTACAAGGTGAGATTGTAGCAGGAAATCCAGCCAAACTAGTCTCTAAAAAACGAAATGTAGAAGAATTAGTTTATAATCCTTGCGAATTTTTAGCTGGAAATAGAGCATGGCTTATTGGCTAATTTTTAGTATAATTAAAAAATGAAATGAAATTAGTTTTATCACATCCCACTGGAAATGCAAATGTTAGAGCTGTAGCCGAAAGTTTAGTAAAAGGAAACAGACTTCATCAGTTTTATACCTCTATTGCGGCCTATCCAGGCAATTTTTGGCAACAAATAGGTAGAATATCTGCATTATCAGAATTTCGACGACGTAGTTTTAGTCCCGATCTACAAGCTTACACAAAACTTTACCCTTGGCGTGAAATTGGACGGGCTATTGCTTTAAAATTTCAATTAAAAAAACTTATTGTTCACGAAACAGGTTATTTTTGTGTCGACAAAGTGTATCAAAGTATTGACCAACATGTTGCAAACAGTTTACATAAGGCCGTAAAAAATGGGGCAAAAGCTGTTTATGCATACGAAGATGGGGCATTAGAAACCTTTATAGAAGCAAAAAAACTAGGTTTACGATGTATTTACGATTTACCCATAGCATATTGGGAAACAGGACGGCAATTGATGATGGAAGAAGCAATACGACTCCCCCAATGGGCAATAACGTTAGGTGGAGGAATTAAAGACTCTCCAGCAAAATTAGAGCGAAAAACAAAAGAATTAGAATTAGCAGATATTGTAGTTGGACCAGGTTCATTTGTTATGAATTCACTTCCCGAATGGGCAAAACAAAAAACAAAAATTGTATCACCTTTTGGATCACCAATCTCTCAAAAGCCACAGAAACAACATAATGATAACCGTCCACTACGAGTATTATTTGTTGGTTCCATGGGACAACGAAAAGGTTTGGGCGATTTGTTTGCAGCAATGAATTTGTTACATTCAAAAAACATAGAACTTGTTGTCTTAGGTTCTTTGCTTGCTCCAATGGAATTTTATAGAAGTGAATACTCCCATTTTACATACGAAAAAGGTCGACCTCACAATGATGTTCTTGCATTAATGCAGTCGTGTGATGTGTTTTGTCTTCCTTCGATTGTAGAGGGTAGAGCCCTTGTAATGCAGGAAGCGATGAGTCAGGGTTTACCAATAATTATTACTCCCAATACAGGAGGCGACGATTTGGTAATAGAAGGTGAGACCGGCTTTTTAGTGCCTATTCGTTCGCCCGAGGCTATTGCTGAAAAATTATTATGGTTTATTGAAAACAGATCTAAAATCCCCCAAATGGGAATTAATGCTTATATAAAATCACAAACGTATACATGGGAAATGTATGGAAATACAATTTCTCAAAATATTAGTACTATAATTTCATAAATAAAAAATATAATTTAATTAGATAGGGTTGATTATTCTAACTCAAATATGCTTTAATATATCATGGGAATAAAAAAAACACATAAAAACATTTGAAGTATAATTACAAACTGCACATCAAAACCCTTCGACAGGCTCAGGGTGACCACTGGCAATGTTATTGTCATGCTGAGCTTGTCGAAGCATTTGTCACACATATCATTTGTAACACATTGAATCATCAGTTTAACGAATTTAAAAACAACAATTATCCTACATCAATCGAAAGGTCTTATAAAAATATAATCGATATTTGTCGTTTAAATATCAAACAATCTGAATTATTGTTTTCATAAAATATGAAAAATACACTCAATATAGAATCAAAATCTCAAGCAGCATATCTTCCTCAATCAATAGATGAAAGTGTACGAGCTAAGATAAAACAAGGAATTTGGCTCTATTTCATTTTATTAGTATTTGAAGGTGCATTACGTAAGTGGGTTTTACCAAGTCTGTCGAATCCTTTACTAATAGTGAGAGATCCTGTAGCTATTTGGATTATTTTTTTAGCTTGGAAGCATTCCATAATAAAAGAAAACAATTATGTAATGATAATGAGTTTAATTACTTTTATAGCAATAGTAACAAGCTTATTGTTTGGACATCACAACATAATTGTTGTACTCTATGGAGCAAGAATTACTCTTATCCATTTTCCACTGCTATTTGTAATAGGACAAGTATTCAATAGAAATGATGTAATAAAATTAGGAAAAGTTACTTTATGGATTGCATTACCTATGGTTGTTTTACTTGGAATCCAGTTTTATAGTCCACAATCGGCATGGGTCAATAGAGGTATAGGTGGTAACATGGAAGGTGCAGGATTTAGTGGTGCAATGGGCTATCTCCGCCCACCAGGCACATTTTCTTTTACAAGCGGTAATTCTCTATTTTGGGGATTTGTCTCAGCCTTTACTTTTTATTTTTGGATTCAAGATACAAATGCAAATCGGTGGTTATTACTTTTAGCTAGTGCAGCTCTTTTTGGAGCAATGTCGTTTTCAATAAGTCGAACGCTTTTCTTTCAAATATGTGTAACAGCTATATTTGCATTGTTTGCTACATCACAAAACTCCAAAATTTTTGGTCGCCTTTTAATTGCAATTCTCGGAGTTTGTTTTGTTTTAATAATAATGTCGCAAATCTCTATTTTTAGTACAGGAATAGAAGCATTTACAGATAGGTTCACCAGTGCTAATGAAAACGAAGGAGGTATTAAAGGTGTGTTTCTCGATCGTTTTCTTGGTGGGATGCTTGGTGCGTTATCAGAACAAGGAAACCTTCCCTTTTGGGGATATGGTTTGGGAATGGGTACCAATGCAGGAGCACAAATATTATCTGGTTCTATAACTTTTTTAATATCGGAAGGCGAATGGGGACGAGTTATCGGAGAATCGGGAGCTTTACTCGGAATAAGCATGGTACTAATACGATTAACTGTTTGTTTCGATTTACTAAGAAAAACAATTCAGAATGTAAAAGTCAATAATACCTTACCATTACTTTTATTAAGTTTTGGCCTTTTAAATATTTTACAAGGACAGTGGGCACAACCAACATCATTAGGATTCAGTGTTTTAACAGGGGGGCTAATCCTAGCAAGTTTAAATAAAGAATAAATATTGGTATGGTAAAAATTATATTACTAGGAAATTACAAGGCCGACAAACAAGAAAGTATGGAGCGATTTGCTCAAATGCTTAAGAATGGTTTTATACAGAATGGAGTTGATTCTATTATTTGGTATCCACCGTTTTTATTTGGAAGGCTTACAGATTCTCATAATTCAGGATTAGGTAAATGGTTGGGGTATATTGATAAATGGATACTGTTTCCTTTTACCATTCTTTGGAAACGGTTATTCTTACTTTTTAATAAAAATATTAGATTTCATATTTGCGATCATTCAAATGCACCATATATCAGCTATTTGCCCAATAAACGAACTGTAATTACTTGTCACGATGTATTAGCAATACGTGGTGCTTTAGGATATAAAGATAGCTATTGTACATCAACAAAAACTGGGATTATATTACAAAAATGGATTTTAAAATCGCTCTGTAAAGCTGATAATATTGCAACAGTATCGCAGTTTACACTAAATCAATTGGAAGAAATACAGGTTAAGACAAAAAGCATAAAAAACTGGAAAGTTATTCCAAATGCTTTTAATGCAGATTTTTATCCAATGAATAAAATTGAAGTAAAAAGAATTCTTCAGAAAAATAAAATTACCATTTTTAAGCCTTTTATATTGCATGTTGGTTCATCATTACAACGAAAGAATAGAAAATTACTCGTTGATATGCTTCATTGTCTAAATATAACGTGGGATGGAATTGTTTGCTTTGCAGGACAAGAAATTGAACTAGAATTACAAAAACATATTGATAGCCTTGGTCTTCAAAATAAAGTTATTTCGATTTTAAAACCTTCTCATGAAGTATTGGTCGCATTATATAGTAGTTGTGAGTCTTTTATTTTCCCTTCATTTTCAGAAGGTTTTGGCTGGCCAATAATTGAAGCACAGGCTTGTGGTGCACCAGTTATAGCAAGCAGTTATGATCCTTTACCAGAAGTAAGTGGCAACGCCGCAATTCATAATGACCCTTTAAATCCAAATGAATTTGCAGATTCATTACTCTCGTTACAAAATGAACTAACTAGAAACGAACTAATAAAAGCAGGTTATGAAAATTGCAAAAGATTTGAATTAAAAAGAATCATTCAAGAATATTTATCAATTCATTCACTATAGAAATAGGTTATGCGTTTCCTTATAAAAATACTATCGTGTTTACTTCCGTGGAAATTAAAACGTTTAGTTCTTATTTATTATTTTAAGTTCGATATTCACCCGAAAGCTAACATTGGACTTGCCTGGGTATTTCCCTCTTATTTACAAATGGATGAATATAGTAAAATAGATCATTTTACCGTTGCAGTAAATCTTGATAAAATCGTCTTAGGAAAACAATCAACAATTGGAAGAAAAAATTGGATAACTGGTTTCCCTACAAAAACAAATTCGGCTCATTTTAAACATCAAACGGAAAGAGTATCAGAATTAGTAATTGGAATAAACTCTGCAATTACAAAAAACCACCACATTGATTGTACCAATAGCATTACAATTGGTTCCTTTGTAACTATTGCGGGTTATTATTCTCAATTATTAACACATTCAATTAATGTTTTTGATAATAGACAAGACAGTATGCCAATATCAATAGGAGACTATTGTTTCATTGGAACGAATGTTGTTATTCTAGGTGGTTCAAACCTACCTTCATATTCCGTTTTAGGAGCAAAATCTTTATTAAATAAAACATTTACTGAAGAATGGAAATTGTATGGAGGAAATCCAGCCAAACCAATAAAGGAAATACCCAAAGATGCCCAATATTTTACAAGAACATCTGGTTATGTTATATAATGAGATTAAAATAAGAAGTAATTACAATTGTCAATGAAAATTATTCATTTTATACGTTCAATTGATAAAACAGCAGGAGGTACAGCCGCCTATATGCAGTTGTTAGCAAAGGAGTTGAAAAACCATGTTGAATTGGTTATTGTTACGCAACAGTCGGACATACCTGTTGAAATTGACAAGGCATCGTTGCGATGTTTTAATATGTCTTTGTATCGTTGGTTCACGTTAAAAAACGATTTCTTAACTGTTTTAAAAAATGAAAAACCTAATATTGTACACATTAATGGTATTTGGAATCCTCAAAACTTTTTATTTCAACAAATAGCTCAAAAACTAGGTATTACAGTGGTTCTTTCTCCACATGGAATGCTTGAACCATACATTTTACAACGTCATCCATGGAAGAAAAAAATTGCTCTTGCATTATATCAACATAAAACGATACAATCGGCCAATTTTATGCATGCTACTGCAACGGAAGAACTACATAACATTAAGAAACTAGGATATACACAATCGGCAACAATTATTCCCAATGGTATAGATATTTCGGAGATACAGCCAAAAAGCAAAGAGGCATATAAACCGATTAAAAATATTTTATTTTTATCGAGAGTTCATCCGAAAAAAGGTATTGAGTTTTTAATAAAAGCAATTTCTCAATTACAAAACGACGAAATTCATGTTACAATCGCTGGAGAAGGAGATGCTTCATACATTGAAAGTTTAAAATCATATACCAAACAATGCAATATTGCTAATCAATTTAGCTTTATTGGAGGAGTTTATGCAAATCAAAAGTGGGATTTATATTCTGCTAGCGATTTATTTATATTACCAACTTTTAGCGAAAACTTTGGAATAGTAATAGCAGAAGCTTTAGCAAAGGGAATTCCAGTAATTACGACCAAAGGAACACCATGGCAAGAATTAGAAACAGAACATTGCGGTTGGTGGATAGATTTATCGACAGAAAATCTACTTGATGCAATTAAAAAAGCGATTAATAAAACACCAAACGAATTGTATGAAATGGGTTCGCGAGGCAGAAAGCTAATTGAAAAAAACTATGACATTAAAGCCATTGTTCAACAATTTATACAATTTTATAATACAATAGAAACAAGCTATTTCAACAATAAAAAGGTTTTACATATTGTAGGTTCGGTAGATAAAAGTGCTGGCGGCCCTTCTCGCAGTGTACCACAAACCTGTGAACAACTTTCAAACTTAGGCATCAATATTGAACTTATATGTCGTCCTAGTTCCGATCCTGTAGAAATTAATACATCTGATACGTTTAAAGTCAGCAATTATTCTTTGTGTGGTCTTTTATTGTTTGGTTTAAAGCTAAAAAGAAAAGATATTGCATTAATTCATCTTCAGCATGTGTGGGATCCTTATATTCACATAATGGCGTGGATAGCTCGACTGAAAGGTATTCCATATATTATTACTCCTCGTGGGATGTTGGAACCTTGGATTATGAATCGGAATAAATGGAAAAAACGTCTTGCACTGTTTTTATTTCAAGACCGTGATATAAGAATGGCTCAAGCGATACATGCGACTTGTGAAATGGAAAAAGACAATATATGTAGCCTCGGATTTACAAATCAAATTCCCATTATCCCTAATGGTATTGATCTTTCAATCATTCCAGTTCTTGAAAAAGAATATGGCACAAAAAAAATGGTTTTCCTATCGCGAATTCATGAGAAAAAAGGGATTGAACTATTATTTGAAGCATGGAATCAGATTGATACAAAGGCTTGGACATTAGAAATAGCTGGTGAAGGTGACATTGAATACATCAATACACTACAAGAGAAAATAAATAAGAGTAAAAACATTTCATTTGTTGGAGCTCAATATGGGAATGCCAAATGGCATTTTTTACACTCAGCAGATATTTTTATTCTACCTAGTTATAGCGAGAACTTTGGTATTGTTGTAGCCGAGGCTCTTGCAATAGGAGTCCCCGTTATAACAACGAAAGGTACACCATGGCAAGAACTCGAAGAACATAATTGTGGCTGGTGGATAAATTTAAGTGTTGAAAACCTGAAACATGCAATGAATAGTGCAATGGGAAAAACGCCTACAGAATTGCATGAAATGGGTATACGAGGCAAACAACTTATTATTAATAAGTATGACATAAATACCATTGCTAAAAAAATGGAAGACTTATATAAAAATGTAATTAACAATAGAAATAGATCTTTATGAAACCACTTTGGCGAACGAATAATAAATAATTCGACAAACTACTAATGAGAAGGGCGGTTATGGCGATATAAAAATAAAATGTATTGATAATTTTAACACCACACATAAAATAGAATTTTAAGATATAAGTATTAGTAATGAGCCAAAAAATTTCAATAATAATTCCGGCATATAATGCATCAAAATTAATTTCAAGATGTTTGGATAGTATTATAAATCAAACATACAAAAACATTGAAATAATTATAGTTAATGATGGTAGTACCGACAACACAGCTTCGGTATTAGAACAATACAGCATAATTGACAACAGGATACGAATAATAACTCAAGAAAATAAAGGTTGTAATACATCAAGAAAAGCTGGATATACAAAAAGTACTGGTGAATATCTGTTTAATATTGATGCCGATGATTATTTAGAACTAAATGCAATTGAACTTTTAGTAAAAAAAGCAATAGAAACAGAAGCTGATATTATACTCGCATACCATTATAAATGCACAAATACAAAAAAAGAAATAATCAAAAATATTATACCCAGTGAGCAAACAAAAATAAATATAGTAAAAGAATTTTTAAAAGCAAAGATTAAAGGATACTCTTGGGGCAGGCTTTATAAAAGAGATTTATTGGTAAATGTACAAATTCCACCATATACACCACTGGGTGATGATGTTATAACAAATTTAAAAATACTTTTAGAAAATAATATTACAATAGCATTAGTTGAAAAACCATTATACTATTATATTGTACATGGAAATAATATTACATTTTCAACTAAAACAGAAGTAATTGAAGGGACATTTAAACATATAATAATTGTAGATGAAATAGTGAAAAAGCTCTCATTTTACAATGAAATACAAAATGAACATAAAGCTTTTAATTGTAGAGCATGGATTGTATATAACAGAATGAATGGCGAAAACACGAAAAACAAACAATATAATAAAGCATTTTATAAAGAAAATTTTACTTCTGAATCAAGAAGTTTTTTAGCTTTTCATCAAATTATTGAATTATATTGCTATAAAATAAATCGCACATTTGGGAAAAGAATAACAATATTGATGATGAAAATAAAAAAACACTTACTTTGAATAATAAACAAAAAGAACTCAAATAAATCATGGAATTATCACAATACAATTCAAAATTTAGCATACAAAATAAAATAGGACGAATACTTTGGTCATTTTGTTATATACTATTATTTCGACCATTTAATCACAGTATATTCAAAAAATGGAGAAATTTGATTCTTAGAGCTTTTGGAGCAAAAATAGCAAAGACTGCTCACATATATGCCTCTGTAAAAATTTGGGCACCATGGAATCTCCAATTGGGAGAATATTCATGTTTGGGTCGACAAGTAGATTGCTATAATCAAGGTAAAATTACGATAGGTAATAATACGGTAATTTCTCAAAAAGCATATCTTTGTGCATCGACGCACGACTACACTGATGCTTCATTTCCGCTTATTTGCAAGCCAATAATAATTGAAGATAAAGTGTGGGTTGCAGCAGATTCATTCATTGGACCAGGAGTAACGATTGGAACTGGTGCGATTATTGGTGCAAGATCGGCAGTTTTTAAAAATGTTGAAGCTTGGACAGTTGTAGGTGGTAATCCTGCAAAAGTTATAAAAAGAAGAACTATAGATTAGTGAAAAACAAAAAACTATATAAATTAGAAGCAATTCGTGGCTTTGCAGCAATTTACGTATTGCTTGGACATGTGTTTGTCAGTAAACTAAACTTTTACGGAATAGATTTTTCTTTATTTTTAAGGTTTGGTCAAGAAGGAGTTATACTTTTCTTTATAATGTCTGGATTTGTTATTCAATACTCCTTTGATAAATCAAAAGATAAATCATTTAAAAACTATTTTTTAAAACGATTTTATAGAATTTATATACCACTGATTATCGTTTTTATAGCAAACTATATTGTTTTAATTATTGAAAAGCATGTCTTTCAACCAATTAATATTCAAGAATTGCTAGGTAATCTCTTTATGCTTCAAGATTTATTTGGATTAAAACAAAATGTAATTTGTTCTCCATTTTTAGGTAATTTACCACTATGGTCTTTATCGTATGAATGGTGGTTTTATATGATATTTTTCTTTTTAAGAACAAAATTTAAAGACAATGCTTCAAACATAGTAATGATTTTAGCAGTAATCTCAACAATTTCATACATATTTTATCCATTTTTTCTAAATCGCTTATTAATGTATTTAATAATATGGTGGATAGGAGCTGATTTAGCTAGTTTATATTTAAATAGAAACAACATAGACTTTAAACCTATTAAATTACAAATTTCTATTTTACTATTATGTTTAGGAATATTAATTTTAAATATAGCAATAAATCGCACTAACATAAAACATATATTAGGTTCTTCAAGTATTGGGATGAGTCCATTTTTAGAGTTTAGACATTTTCTTTTTACAATTGTTGCATTATTCATTGCCATAATCTGGAACAAATATAAATGGTTAGGTTTTTCAAAAACATTTGGATTATTTGAACCTTTTGCTGGTATTTCATTTGGTCTTTATATTTCACATTATTTTTTAATTGCACGTGCTCAATATTTGAATAACTATATTGAAAATAGTATTATTCGATATATATTCTATTTTATGATATGTTTTTGTTTCTCATATATTATTGAAAGAATTATTTATAGAAAAATACACAATGTAGTTTTTCTGAAAAACAAAATAATAAATTAATTGTATGAATGGTAAAAAGACTAAAACAACGATATTACATATAAAAAACATTCAAATAAAATTATTCCATTCAACAATGTAAAAAATGATTTCAGTTATTATACTAACAAAAGACGAAGAGGTTGAAATTGCAGAATGCCTTGAAAGTGTATCGTGGTGTGACGATGTGCATGTTTTAGACTCTGGCAGTACTGATAAAACAGTAGAAATTGCAACAAAACTTGGAGCTCATATAAGCGTAAATAGATTTCAAAGTTTTGGTCAACAACGAAATTATGCATTGGACAATATTACTATAAAATATGACTGGATACTCTTTCTTGATGCTGACGAAAGAGTAACTAAAACATTTCATTCTGCAATAATCAATTCAATTTCTACTTGTGAAACGACAGTAGCAGGATTTTACTGTTGTTGGAAAATGATTTTATATAATGTATGGCTTAAACGTTGTGATAATTTCCCAAAATGGCAATTTAGAATTTTACGGAAAGGGAGAGCTCGTTTTACTGATTATGGTCATGGACAAAAAGAAGGCTACGTAGATGGTAAAATTGAATATATTAAAGAACCATACCTGCATTATGGATTTTCAAAAGGTTGGCATCAATGGATAGATCGTCATAATAAATATTCATCAATCGAAGCAAAAGTGAGACTTGAAAATGTACCTCCAATAAAAAATATTTTTTCAAAACATGGGAGTGTTCGAAATCCTGCATTAAAAGCATGGTTAACAAAGATACCCGGTTGGCCTTTACTTCGATTTTTGCAAGCATATATAATAAAATTTGGTTTTTTAGAAGGAATTCCAGGCTTCACCTATTGTGCAAATATGGCGTTTTATGAATTTTTAATTCAAATAAAAATTCGAGAGTTAAAATATAAATCATTAGAAAAGGAAACAATACATTAAATGAAAAGAGAATAATTAGGTATGTTACCTAATGTCTATTTAAGAGAAAGGTATATCTTTAAACGACAATTTAAATGGTAAAACATATCCTTGTTCTGACGAAGCTCAACCTAATATATGCAAACAGGCTGAGCCTGTAAAAACAGAAACATCTTAGGTAGAACCAAAACTGAACATTGAACTATTAAAAGAACAAATGAAACCAACATAATTTGTTTAACGTAATCGATTATGCAATTGCAACGGAATTAAACAATTATGAATTAATAAACACATTAGCAAATTATTTACAAATGAAAATATGTTGTATAGGAGCAGGATATGTTGGGGGGCCCACCATGTCGGTAATTGCAGAAAAATGCCCAGATATTGAAGTAACCATCGTTGATATAAACGAAAAACGGATCAAAGATTGGAACGATGAGGATTTAAATAAACTCCCTATTTATGAACCTGGTTTAGCTGAGGTAGTAAAAAAAGCAAGAAATCGCAATTTGTTTTTCTCAACAGATGTTGCAACGGCAATCAATAAAAGCGATATCATTTTTATTTCGGTTAATACCCCTACTAAATCGTATGGTGTAGGAAAAGGTATGGCTGCCGATTTAAAATATGTTGAACTTTGTGCTCGTCAAATAGCAGAACTAGCAGAAGGAGATAAAATAATTGTAGAAAAATCAACCCTACCCGTTCGAACAGCCGAATCGATAAAAACAATATTAAAACATAATTCGAAAGGCAATCGATTTCAAGTACTCTCTAATCCTGAATTTTTGGCAGAAGGAACAGCAATCGACGATTTATATAATCCTGATCGCGTTCTTATTGGTGGCGACCAAACTCCTGAAGGATTAATAGCTATCGAAACTTTAACACAGATTTATGCACGTTGGATTCCACGTGAAAGAATTCTGCAAACCAATGTTTGGAGTAGCGAACTTTCAAAATTGACAGCTAACGCATTTCTTGCTCAACGAATCTCAAGTATCAACTCAATTTCGGCATTATGCGAACAAACAGGAGCTAATGTTAATGAAATAGCAAGAGCCATAGGAACAGATAGCAGGATAGGATCGAAGTTTTTAAAATCGTCAGTAGGTTTTGGTGGAAGTTGCTTCCAAAAAGACATACTTAATTTAGTGTACCTCTGTAATCATTTTAATCTACCCGAAGTTGCAGAATATTGGAACCAGGTAATAAAAATGAATGATTATCAAAAACAAAGATTTGCAAAGAGAATAATTGAGACGTTATTTAATACAATATCAGGGAAAAAGATTGCACTTTTAGGATGGGCATTCAAAAAAGACACTAATGATACCCGCGAATCGGCAGCAATATTTGTTGCATCTGCACTCATAAATGATAGAGCTGAAATACAAGTTTACGACCCTAAAGTAAGTGCAGAACAAATATATTCCGATTTAGAATATATAATCTCCAATTCAGAAACAGATTTAAAGCTTGATGATATCCGTACTTTAGTACATGTTCACAATACACCGTATGAGGCAATGAAAAATGTTCATGCCATAGCAATCCTTACCGAATGGGATGAATTTAAAACCTACAATTGGCAAACCATTTATGACAATATGTTAAAACCTGCATTTATTTTCGACGGTAGAGATATTTTAGACAATACTGCTTTACGTACTATAGGTTTTGAAGTGTATACAATTGGCAAAGAATAAACGGCAAATAGTATGGTAAAGTCCATGTTCGGATGAGTTTCTACTTCGGTGGAATATATACTACAAGGCTTAGCCTGAAAAAATATAACCATCTTAGGTAGAACCTAAGAATAACAAGAGTTTTCTCCCTCGAAATGCTAAGCATGTCGAAGCATTTGTAAAATAATTTTAAAGAAAAAGAACATAAAAAAGAAAAAAGCAACAACATGAAAAGAATTTTAATTACTGGCGGAGCTGGTTTTATTGGGTCACATTTATGTGAACGTTTATTGCAAGAAGGAAATGATGTTATTTGTTTAGATAATTATTTCACTGGCTCTAAGCAAAATATTGAACATTTATTAGATAATCCTTATTTTGAATTAGTTCGTCACGACATCACACATCCTTTTTTTGCAGAAGTAGATGAGATTTATAATTTAGCTTGTCCTGCAAGCCCTGTTCATTATCAATATAATCCAATTAAAACAGTAAAGACTTCAGTAATGGGAGCTATTAATGTTTTAGGTTTAGCAAAACGTGTAAGAGCAAAAGTACTTCAAGCAAGTACCAGTGAAGTATATGGCGACCCTAACATTCATCCTCAACCCGAAAGTTATTGGGGACATGTTAATCCTATAGGTATTCGTTCGTGTTATGATGAAGGGAAACGTTGTGCCGAAACATTATTTATGGATTATCATAATCAAAATAATGTTAGAATAAAAATAATTAGAATTTTCAACACCTATGGCCCTAAAATGAATCCTTATGATGGTCGAGTTGTTTCAAACTTCATAGTTCAAGCATTAAAAGGCGAAGATATTACTATTTTTGGAAATGGCTTACAAACTCGGTCATTCCAATATGTTGATGATTTAGTAGAAGGTATGACAAGAATGATGAATACTTCTGACGATTTTTTGGGTCCAGTAAATATTGGAAATCCTAATGAATTTACAATGCTTGAACTTGCACAAATGGTTATTGAATTAACTGGTACTAGTTCAAAATTAGTTTACAAGGAACTGCCAATGGATGATCCACGTCAACGTCAGCCAGATATTACATTAGCAAATGAAAAATTAAATGGCTGGGAACCAAAAGTACAATTAATTGAAGGTGTAAGAAAAACAATACATTATTTTGACTCAATACTTTCAAAACAAAATGATTTTTAAAATACTTACGTATATTGCGTAATGTTTTTAAACGAAAATATAATACATTTATATCTTGATTTTATTTCGCATTTTATTCTTAAATATTCATGACAAGAAATACTTAGCGTTTTATAATCAACGTAAAATTATAACATCTTTAATTGAATTTTAACATATATAAGTAAATTAATCTACCTTTGCGTACAATACACACTATGCAAAAATCTTTTATAGATTTCAAATGAAAGTCTCAATAATAACGATAGTATACAACAATAAAAGCACCATAACTGACTGCATAGAATCTGTGCAAAATCAGACCTATGGTGATATTGAGCATATCGTTATTGATGGAGGATCGACAGATGGAACAAAAGAATTAATTGAAAAACATCGCGACAAACTTGCTGTCTTTATCTCAGAAAAAGACAATGGGTTATACGATGCTTTAAACAAAGGAATAAAACATGCAACTGGTGATATTATTGGTATTTTACATTCCGACGACATATATTACGATAAATATTCAATAGCATTGGTTGTTAATCGATTTAAAATAAGTGGAGCCGATTTATTGTACGGCAACGGCTTATATATTTCAAAAGAATCGGAAAAAACCAAAAGAATTTACGATTCAAAACCATTTGATAAAAAATATTTAAAATATGGTTGGATTCCTTTACATACTACTATTTATGTAAAAAGAGAAGTCTTTGATAAACATGGCTTTTATTCTTTGAAATATAGTATAGCAAGCGATTACGATATTTCACTTCGCTGGTTTACCGACGATTCTTTAAAAAAAGAATATATCAACCAGTATTTAGTAAAAATGCGATTAGGAGGAAAAAGCACTTCTGGCCATTTACAACAGAAAAAATCGACTGAGGACTTAGAAATTATTAAAAATCATAAACTAAATGGTATTGTTACTTTAGGTTTTAAAATAGCTCGAAAGATACCTCAATATATTTCGCCTTTACTTATAAAGCATAAGTAGAAGACGTTTTAATAATATTCAATTGGGCTTAGATTTTATCTAAGCCTTTTTTGATTTATTGCCTTCGCTTCCACAATTGTAACTACAGAACACTTGCGAAAGCAAAGTTAGTAGAGATATTAATTTAAGTAAAACAAAAATGCTTCGACAAGCATGACGAAAGTTTCGCCTATGGTCACCCTGAGCCTGTCGAAGGGTTTGCTATAAAAGTGAAATTATATTGCTTCCTTCTCTCTCGCAAGTGTTACGAAGTACACTTGTGGGTAATACATAAATTCTAATTTTAAAATAGAGTTTTTGGAAAAGTTTTTAACTTTTCATATATGCATCAGCAATAATTGTATTCCTAATATTATTATTTAAAAAATGATAGTTAACAGATACAAAGTTAAAAACTTTGTAGAAAACTCTATTGCTTTGGTTGATGTTATTAAAAATACCCACAAGTGTACTTCGTAACACTTGCGGGAGCAGAGGCTTCGACAAGCATGACGAAAGTCTCGCATATGGTCACCCTGAGCCTGTCGAAGGGTTTGCTGTAAAAGTGAAATTATATTGCTTCCTTCTCTCTCGCAAGTGTTACGAAGTACACTTGTGGGTAATACATAAATTCTAATTTAAAAATAGCGTTTTTGGAAAAGTTTTTAACTTTTCATATATGCATCAGCAATAATTGTATTCCTACATTATTATCAAAAAATAGATAGTTAACAGATACAAAGTTAAAAACTTTGCAGAAAACTCTATTGCTTTGGTTGATGTTATTAAAAATACCCACAAGTGTACTTTGTAATACTTGCGGGAGCAGAGTTAAATATAATATTTTAGCAGGAAAACCTCGGGGGGTTCAACGCAACAGAGACAGAGAAAACATCTTTTTCACATTAGCCCATTTTAGAGACTTTGTGGCGGACTTAAACAACCATATTTCATTCAAAAAGGAAAATCACAATTTTAAGTAATTTACCTTAGTTCGATATTGCGAAATAGATTATTTTTGTACTTCAATTTAAGAAAAATACTATGCAAAGAATAGAAATAAAACAAGCACTACAATTAACTGAAGTTGGCGGTGATATTCTTATTAAAGGATGGGTTAGAACAAGAAGAGGCAATAAACAAGTACAATTTATCGCATTAAATGACGGATCGTGCCAAGCTTCAATTCAAATAGTTGCCGATACCGAAAAGTTTGATGAAGAATTAATTAAACGTATTACCACTGGTAGTTCAATAGCTGTAATCGGCGAAACGGTACGTTCACTAGGTGCAGGACAAGCTATCGAAATACAAGCAAAATCAATCGAAGTAATAGGTGATTGCGATGCTGATCAATATCCATTGCAACCTAAAAAACATTCTCTTGAGTTTTTAAGAGAAATTGCACATTTACGTTTCCGTACCAATTACTTTAGTGCAGTTACTCGCATCCGTCACCAAATGATGTATGCAATTCATACTTTCTATACCGAAAGAGGATTTTGCAATATCCATACACCAATCATCACAGCTTCGGACTGTGAAGGTGCAGGACAAATGTTTCATGTAACATGTTTTGATATCAATAACGCACCAAAAGGTGAAGATGGAAAAGTTGACTTTAGCCAAGATTTCTTTGGAAAAGAAGCTAACTTAACCGTATCGGGTCAGTTAGAGGTAGAACTTGCATGTATGGCAATGTCGAAAGTTTATACTTTTGGACCAACATTCCGTGCCGAGAATTCAAACACAGCTCGTCACTTAGCAGAATTTTGGATGATAGAACCTGAAGTTGCTTTCAATGACATTAATGCAAATATGGATTTAGCAGAAGAGTTCTTAAAATATTGTATTGATTGGGCATTAACACATTGTAAAGAAGATTTAGAATTCTTACAACAACGCCAATTGCAAGAAGACAAAGACGCAATGCCATTAATTGAGAAATTAAACTTCATTCTAAAGGGTTCGTTCCAACGTTTAAGCTATACCGAAGGAATTGAAATTCTTTTAGCTTCAGAGAAATACAAAAAAGGTAAATTCCAATATAATGTTAAATGGGGAATCGACCTACAAAGTGAACACGAACGCTATTTGGTTGAAGAACATTTCAAAAAACCCGTAATCCTTATCAACTATCCGAAAGACATCAAAGCTTTCTATATGAAACAAAATGATGATGGAAAAACGGTAGCTGCAATGGATGTACTTTTCCCACAAATTGGAGAAATTATTGGTGGTAGCGAACGTGAAACTAACTACGATAAATTATACAACCGCATTGAAGAAATGGAAATTCCAATGAAAGATATGTGGTGGTATTTAGATACTCGTCGTTACGGATCGGCACCTCACGCAGGTTTTGGTTTAGGCTTCGAACGTTTATTATTATTTGTAACAGGAATGTCAAACATACGCGACGTAATTCCTTTCCCTCGTACACCTAAGAGTGCTGACTTTTAATGAATACATTAATAATTAAAAACTGCATTTTTTATTTTACATTTTGAAGTATAATGAAATACTCGAGATATAATTATTCGACAGAAAAAGAATCTACAATATTTGAATTTACAAGTATTGGAAATAAAGGTCATGTAAAGAAACTTGTTCAATACACAGAAATGAATATTGAACAATACTATAATCTAGGATTTGGTGATTATAATGAAGAATCGGGCGAAATTGATGATGAAATTATTACAAACAACGGAGATTCATTAAAAATTTTAGCTACAGTTGTATCAACCATTTATGCTTTTACAGCAAAATATCCGAAAGCTTATGTTTACGCAACTGGAAGCAATGATGTTAGAACTAGATTATATCGAATGGGCATTACAATTAATCTTGAAGAATTAAAAGACGATTTTTATGTATATGGATTAAAAATTAATAATTCATTTGAAGCATTTATTCCTGGTGAAGACTACCTAGGTTTTTTAGTTAAAAGAAAGAATGAAAAGATAGAAATATGACAATTAAAGACATAAATAAAGCAAAAATTCCAGTTATTAGAATAAATAACAAATTGGATAAATTCAAAAACACCGTTTTGTTTCCAAAAAAATTGGCTATGGCAAATAAAATGCTTGAAAATGTAGAATTGCCTAAGATTTAGAGCGTTTTTCACCGCTACTATAAGTGTATTGAAGTCCTTTTGTGGTTCAGTCAAAAGCTACAATGAAAACTGTTATGTTATTACAGAGATTTTAAATTTTACAAATAGTTTTTTTGCCCTCTCAATCTAAAAACTTTCATATCACTAAAAAGATATGACAGTTTTTTATTTTACAAATATTCAACAATTAGCAATTTGCTTATAGATTGTAATTAGATTATATTTGCTTTAGTAAATAAACTAATGATTGTCATATATGCTTAATCATCCTTTAGACGAAACTGATAAAAAAATTCTTGGAATGCTCATGACAAATGCGCGTGTTCCATTTCTTGAAGTGGCTCGCGAATGTGGAATATCAGGTGCAGCAATACATCAAAGAGTTAATAAATTAGAAGAGTCTGACATTTTTAAAGGATCTCATTATGTAATAAATGAAAAAGTTTTAGGTTACAATACCTGTGCATATGTTGGCGTCCATTTCGAAAAAGGAAGTGCTTATAATGCAGTTATTGAGGAATTAAAAAAAATCCCTGAAGTAATAGAATGTCATTATACAACGGGTACCTATGCATTATTTTTAAAGATTTATGCGAAAGACAATCATCATTTGATGAAAATTTTAAATAATACAATTCAACAAATTCCAGGTGTTTCAAGTACCGAAACATTTATTTCACTTGAGCAATCTATCGATAGACAGATTTCTATCAACTAATTTCCAAATCGGCTCATGAAAATTAAATCATTCGACACATCAGCAAAAGTTGAAACAGCAGTTTTAGTTGGACTAATTACTGATGGCGTAAAAGAAGCACAAGTTAACGAATATCTCGATGAATTAGCCTTTTTAGCAGAAACAGCTGGTGCCGTTACCGATAAACGTTTTACCCAAAAGATGCGTCATCCGAATTCGGTAACCTTTGTAGGACAAGGTAAATTAGAAGAAATTGCTGTTTATGTAAAAGCAAAAGAAATAGATCTTGTAATTTTTGATGAAGAGCTTTCACCTTCACAAATTAGAAATATTGAAAAAGCGTTGGAATGTCGAATCTTAGATAGAACAAATCTTATCCTCGATATCTTTGCAAAACGAGCTACTTCAGCAAATGCTAAAGTACAAGTAGAACTAGCACAATGCGAATATTTTTTACCAAGATTAACTGGTCTTTGGACTCACTTGGAACGTCAAAGAGGTGGAATTGGATTAAGAGGTCCAGGGGAAACAGAAATTGAAACCGACCGACGCGTTATTCGCACTAAAATAGCAAATCTTAAAGAACAATTAAAGAAAATAGATTTGCAAAAAGCAACACAACGTAAAAATCGTGGTGTAATGATGCGAATTGCTTTAGTTGGTTATACCAATGTTGGTAAATCAACGATAATGAATTTAATAAGCAAAAGCGATGTCTTTGCTGAAAACAAACTATTTGCAACACTCGATACGACCGTTCGTAAAGTTGTTATCGAAAATCTACCTTTATTATTAAGCGATACTGTTGGATTTATTAGAAAACTTCCACATGGTTTGGTTGAATCATTTAAATCAACTCTCGACGAAGTTCGTGAAGCCGATTTATTGCTACATATTGTAGATATTTCACATCCTAACTTTGAGGAACAAATTCAGGTTGTTCAAAAAACTATTGAAGAAATTGGAGTTGCCGACAAACCAATGTTTTTAGTTTTCAATAAAGTTGATGCATTTACTTATACGCAAAAAGATGCTGATGACCTTACTGAATTAACAAAAGCAAATTTTAGCCTAGACGATTTCAAACAAATGTGGATAGCTAAAAACCAAAACTGTGTATTTATATCAGCAAAAGAAAAGCAAAATATAGATGAGTTTAAAAAGCTAATCTATGATAAAATAAAAGAAATGTATGTGATAAGATATCCACATGAACATTTCTTATACGAAATTCCAGAAGAGTAATATAATGTGCTAATTATGTAATGTGCTGATGTGTTAATAAAACATAACACTTAAGCAAATTAGCACATTAACAAATTAGCACATTGACCAATGAACTTACCTTTAGATTTTATAGCGAACATAAATAAAGTTCCTAATTGCGATCACAACAACCTTTTAGAATCATTAACATTAGAACCTGCAATAAGTATTCGCATAAATCCGTATAAGCAGAATCCAACTATAGATAAACAATTAGAACAAGTTCCTTGGTGTAATGAAGGATATTATATGAAAGAACGTCCCAAATTCACTCTCGATCCATTATTTCATGCTGGAACATATTACGTTCAAGAAGCATCTTCAATGATCGTTGGACATGCATTTAAACAACTTTTTACTGATACTAAAAATCTGCGAGTACTAGATTCATGTGCAGCTCCAGGAGGTAAATCAACACAAATAGCATCATTACTTGATGAAAGTTCATTACTTATTTCAAATGAGATAAATCGCAATCGAGCAATGATACTTTCAGAAAACATTCAAAAATGGGGTTTACCCAATGTAGTTGTTACTAACGCAGAACCCAAACTAATAGGACAAATTCCAGGATATTTTGATGCAATGATAATAGATGCACCATGTTCTGGCGAGGGTATGTTTCGTAAAGATGAAACTGCAATTACTGAATGGAGTTTATCAAACGTAGAAATGTGTGCCCAACGCCAAAAGCAAATTATCTCGGATTTATGGCCTTCACTCAAAGAAAATGGAATTATATTTTATAGTACCTGTACGTTTAATACAACAGAAAACGAAGAAATAGCATTATGGATGTGCAAGGAACTAGGAGCAGAAACAATAAAAATAGATATTGATGAAGCTTGGGGAATAACAGGAATAGAATACAAAGAAATACAAAGCCTAAGATGTTATCCTCATAAATGTAAAGGTGAAGGATTCTCTTTAATGGTGGTTCGTAAAACGACAGAAAATGAACGATTCAAAATATATGGTAAAGGGAAAAGCTTTTTTACAAATATCCCTAAAGCAAATGAAAGTGATTTTAAAAAGCTAATAAATAAAGAAGACTTTATTTTTATTCAAAATAATGCAG
>Ga0302286_10000762_pt1 | contig 25261 bp, 15 predicted proteins | sample III_Fen_E2_3_FD_198765 | JGI IMG/M metagenome (GOLD analysis project Ga0302286, IMG submission 198765) | Peat permafrost microbial communities from Stordalen Mire near Abisko, Sweden - III_Fen_E2_3 | ecosystem: Environmental > Terrestrial > Soil > Wetlands > Permafrost | place: Sweden: Abisko...
AACTCAAATTAGAGTTTTTGCAATTTATTTTCAAACTATTTTTTCAACGAAATTTTGATATTGTAATTTGAAATAAATTACTTTATAAGGAGAGACTAAATACGCCACGGGTTTTTATTGTATCTTTGTATTGTACTTATTCCATAAAAAAAATATTATGGTGTGAGTATATTTAAAATGTTTCCTTCTTTTGTATTTAGACCCAAATAATTTTTTCTTACCTTATTGTAAAATCAGCATATATGAAAGTATAATGTGCTGATTTTTTTATTTTATGTAATGGAAACAATATATTGTCGCATTCTAAAACCAGGCTACTTCCTATCTCTTAGAATAACAGTGATTTACAAGAGGTGAGTTTTGAGAGTACCACTTAGAAAATTATACGACATTTTTTCTTGACTATTACATATATAGTTCATCTATTCTGTAGAAAAAGTGTATTTTTCTATTGTAGGGTATTTGTAGGGGAGCATATTATATCTGTTTTGATTTTTATATTCATCTTTGCAATGTTTAATTTTTAATGCCATGAGATTTCTAAAAAACACATTTGTGTTATTATTTCCATTTGCTGTATTTGCAGTAATGGCTCAAACTTCTATTGGGCATCCTTACTTAGATTCGTTTCAAGGTCAAGGAGGCATACTTGAGAAGTCACAAATTTGGCATATTACGTCAGGTTTGGATGGCTATGTTTTTTTTGCCTCGAATGATGGATTAGGAGTTTTTGATGGAGTGCGCTGGGAATTGATTCCATCAAAAGAGAATCTAATTATCAGGTGTTTATACTTTGACCCCAATACCAATACTCTCTTTTGTGGTGCTGTAAATCAAATTGGCAAATGGACACAAAACCATTTTGGACAATTTGAATACACTCCTTTGTGGAAAAATACTAAAAGTAATTCCACATTAGAGTTTTGGAGAGTGGTATCTCCTTCTTCAAAATCAAAAGATGTTTATTTTCAATCTCACCAAAGCATTCTGAAACTCAATACAATCTCTCAACATATTACTTCTATTAATGCACGTAAACCCTTTAAATATATGTCTGTCAATAACGGAAATATATATGTGCAAGAGGGGGATAATCTTTGTAGAATTGATAACAATCAACAACTAATGCCTATTGTTTCAATTGAAGATAGAATAATCAATGTGTATCAAAACCTACAAGGAGAATTAGTCCTTTTTTTAGAACATAAGGGGGTATTTCGTTTGTCGAAAACCAATCAACTAATTGCGTTGAACGCAACAACAAACGATATTTTGAAAAAATCGAAGTTGTTTTCATGCACATTTGACTCGAATGGACATTTTTTGATAGGAACTACGCAGAATGGGTTGTACGTGCTTGATAACGAAGGGAATATTACACAAAACATAGGTGAGAAAGAAGGTTTGCCATCAACAACAGTATTGAGTGTTTCTGCCGATAAGGATCATAACATTTGGATGGGATTAGACGGTGGGGTGGCTTTGCTAAATCAAGGTTTAAGCGAACGATTCTATTCTCCCTCACCCATTATCGGTAATATTCATAGCATTCTAAAAGTTGGTGGTCAAATGTTTATTGGGACTAATCAAGGATTATTTGAACTAAAGGCAAATGGGCAATGCGCATTTATAAAAGGCACCACCGGACCGGTATGGTCAATGTATGATATTGCAGGAAAGCTGATTTTTACACACGACTTAGGTGTATTTTCTTTAGAACACAATCTGCCTGTCTGCATTAAAAGCGGTGGAGTCACTTCTTTAGCTCGTTCCACAACCGATTTGAATGATTTTATAAGTAGCGATTATTATGGGCTCGGTTATTATAAATTGATAAAAGGGAAGTTGACTTATATTTCTAAAGTTAAAAATTTTGAAGGGAAAATTCGTCGAATACAGTTTGATAAATATGGTTATTTATGGACAATTTTACCTCGAAAAGGCTTCGTTAGAATCGTTTTATCGGATGATAAAAAACAGGTGAAATATATAAAAAACTATCACTTACGAACTGACATTTCCTCTAACTTATTAATAGCGAGCTTAGATGGCAATCTTGTCTTTTTTGATGGGAAAGTGGCTTTTCGATACGATATACGCCTCGACAATTTAGTTCAAGACAAATATGCAAACGCAGTTTTTCAGTTATGTGGCTCGAACCTCACTCATTTTTGTCAATTTGAAAATATTTTTTGGTATCAAGCACCCAATGATATTGGATATGTAACCCGAGACGGAAATCATTTGAAAAAATCTTCTGGTATCTTTTCCTGTATCTACAACAAACGCATAGAACCTACTATAGCTAAATTGGATTCGAGCACATATACTATCGGATATCAAAATGGAATTTCCTTTTATCAAATGCGTAACAATTTGGAGGACTCAATAAAAATAAGAATGATAGAGGCTTATGGTGTGGGAGAAAAAATTCTGTATGATTTCAATAAAAGCTATTTTCATTTACCTTATAATAAGCATTATGTTAATATTTATCCCACTCATCTCAATGCTGATAAAGTAATTGACTATCGAGTATTAGAATTGGATACGATTTGGCACACACAGAAAATTGAGAGCAATCTTACCATTACTTCGTTCGAAAGCGGGACTTATACAGTACAACTACGCAATAGCGGTGACAACCGACATGTAGCGGAAGTGGTTATAAAAGTTGATCGGCCATGGTATTTCAGTAATTGGATGATAATTTCATATGCGCTTTGTTCTATTTTAATTGTGGGATCAATAGTGTGGTATTTTAAAAGGAAAAACGAGAAAGATAAACTTCGTATTGAACAAAGTAAGAGACAAAAATTGGAAGAATTGGAAAAACACAATTTGAAACAAACTCAACGAATTTCCGAATTGGAAAAAGAAAAACTCAAAATAGAATTGCACGAAAAAGACAAACAACTGGCAATTATTACAATGAATGGAGTAAAGCGCAATAACATGCTTATTGATATAAAAAACGATATTACCACTTTGGTTCAATCGGATTCTGTTGCATTAACCTCAATTGCAGGGAAACATGCTATCAAAAAAATTGAAAAAGAATTAGATAGTAAGGAGGACTGGAATATTTTTGAGCAATATTTCAACACTATTTTCGATGGACTATTAGATCGTTTAGCTACAAAATATCCACAATTATCACATGCTGATCTTAAATTATGTGCATATCTTAAACTCAATCTAAATAATAAAGAGATTGCCGATCTGCTTAATATTTCATATAGGAGTGTCGAAATGGCAAAATATCGTCTGCGCAAAAAATTGTTATTAGAACCTAAGGATAATTTCAGCACCATTCTAAACATTACTAAACGCACGGATATAAATTGAATAATAACAGAATCAATACTGCACCATCTGGTTTTATTGCTTAGTGGGAAAAATAGCCAATATAAAAATCATATCACAAAGAACAATTATCTTAATTTTATTCAGACATGAAGAAAACACAAATTATTTTTTTATTGCTCTTGCTTATTTCGATGGGTACATACGCTCAACAAAAGCGTGAAATCTCGGGAGCTGTTGTTGCTTTCGATGGTAGCGGACCTTTGCCTGGAGCCTCCATCAAAGTTAAGGGCACATCATTGGGAACTATTACTGATGGTGATGGAAAATTTATGCTATCCATACCATCCAACGCTCAGGTAATAGAAGTTTCATTTATAGGTTTTGAACCTCAAACTCTTTCAATTGCAAAAACCAATTCTATAAAAGTAGAACTCAAAGAACTATCAAAGCAAATTGATGAAGTGGTGGTAGTTGGATATGGGGTACAAAAAAAGAGTTTAATTACAGGAGCTATAGCTTCTGTAAAAGGGTCAGATATTGAACAAACCGGTATAATGCGTGCCGATGATGCTTTACAGGGTAAAACAGCCGGTGTTCAAATCATTTCCAACAGCGGCCAGCCCGGAACAGCAATGTCAGTCCGTATCAGAGGTGTTGGGACTAACGGCACCGCACAACCGATCTATATTGTTGATGGTATGCCTGTGGGCGACATTGAATATTTAAGTCCTTACGATATTGAGTCGATGGAAGTGCTGAAAGATGCTGCCTCCTCTGCAATATACGGAGCTCGTGGCGGAAATGGCGTTGTGCTGATTACTACCAAAAAGGGGAAGGCAGGCAAAGGTACCATTCAATATAATTTCAGTTATGGGATACAAAACATTCAACATAAAATAGATGTATTGAATGCCAAAGAATATTGTATCATTCAAAACGAATCACGCGTAAATGGTGGACAGACACCTCTATTCTCACAAGACCAAATTAACGCTTTTAAGCAAGGAACCGATTGGCAGGAAGCTGTTCTTTATCGCAATGCTCCAACAACTCAACATCAGGTTTCTTTTACTGGTGGAGATGCCATATCATCATACAATGCATCTGCATCCTATCTTAACCAAAATGGAATTTTAGCAAAGGGAAAGTCTAATTTTCAGCGTTATACTATTTCATTAAATGCGGATCGCAAGTTTTTAAACGAACATTTTATTGTTGGAGAAAATGTTGCAATAGCGTACGTTAATCGCCAATCAATTACTCAAAATAGCCTTACGGCCGGCCCATTAGTAAGTGCGTTGAATATGGATCCACTGACACCGGTGTATGATCCTTATCAAACAGAGCCGCTTTATGGAGGTTATGGATCTTCAAAATACGTTTCGCAAGAAGTTGTTAATCCTGTAGCACGTATCCATTTTTCGTATGGCCGTTCTTATTACACAAAAGTGACCGGAAGTGCATTTGCAGAACTTCGTTTCTTGACCGATTTCAAATTGCGTTCAACATTTGGAACAGAACTTACATGGGATGGCTCGTATGGGTATACTCCATTGTACAAATTAAACTCTACAACCGGCAATACAACAGACAATGGTGCCAGTCAATCGATGGATCAGTACACAACGTTAAACTTTGAACAAACCCTAAATTGGGGACACGTTTTCGGAAAGCATAACGTGTCGGGTATGTTGGGAAATTCTATGTTGAAACGTACTTCTACATTTCTATCAGGGAGTCGCAACGATTTAATCATTGATGATCCTAATTATGCCTATTTAAGCATGGCAACGGCTACCAATCCGGGTGTTTCAGGAGGATTAAATAACCCATCTTCATTATTGTCGTATTTTGCAAGAGGTAATTATGCGTACGATAATTTATATATGATGACCGCTACTTTGCGATGTGATGGATCTTCACGGTTTGGCTCTAACAGCAGGTTTGGTTGGTTTCCCTCTATTTCTGTGGGGTGGAATCTTGCCAACGAATCTTTTATGTCAAATTATCAGAAGTGGCTCAATTCTTTTAAGTTGAGAGCTAGTTGGGGGCAAAATGGGAATGAGAATATTGGTGATTTTAATTATTTATCTACTATTTCTACTTACGGTTTGGGTTATGTGTTTGGTAGCCAATTAACAACTTCGCCTATAAGCACAGGGGCTGCACCGGTAAAAGTGGCAAATCCGAATTTGAAATGGGAAACTGACGAACAAATCAATATCGGATTTGATGCCGTATTCCTTAATCAAATTACAGCAAATTTTGATTATTATGAAAAAACCACCAAAGATTTGTTGCTTACTTCACCAATTCCACTTTTTCTGGGGAATTCATTTCCAACAATGAATGCCGGTACCGTAAAAAACAGGGGATTTGAATTAAATATTGGATATAAAAAGGATTTCAAAGGATTCCATCTTGATATTAATGGTAATGTCGCTTATAATACCAATATGGTAACTCAGGTGGGAACAGCCACCGGATTTGTATCGGGTGCGACTCTGCAAGGAATCAGTGGTGCAATAACACGTATGGAAAAGGGTTATCCTATGTCCTATTTTTGGGGGTTCAAGACACAGGGAATTTTCCAGAACTGGAATGAAGTTAATTCATACGTTTATACAGACCCGGTCAATCACAGCAAAAAATTGATACAACCCAATGCACAACCCGGAGATTTTAAATACCAGGACACTAATAATGATGGGCAAATTGACGACAATGACAGGGTTAATTTAGGCAATCCTTATCCGACTTTTATTTTTGGAGTGAATGTTTCGATGAGTTACAAAGGATTCGATTTCACTGTCAATACCAGTGGTACAGCAGGAAATAAAATTTTCAGTGTGTTACGTCGTGTAGATTTACCGATGAGTAATTATCCGGCATGGGTTATCAACCGTTGGCATGGAGAAGGAACCTCAAACACTATACCTCGCGTTACTACAAATGACTTGAATCAATCTTGGTCGCGACCATCTGATTTTTATGTTAAACCTGGAGATTACTGGCGCATTCGCAATGTTGCTTTAGGTTATACCTTTAAAATCCCTCCGAAATATTATATAAGCAAGATTCGTATATATAGCTCCGTAAATAATCTATTCACATTTACTAAATATCAGGGCTATGATCCTGAAATTGGGGGTGGTGTTTTGAGTACGGGGGTTGATGCAGGAGTATATCCACATCCAAGAGTCGTCTCCGTTGGAGCGAACATAATTTTCTAATAAAACTTTATTATACAATATAACCCTTTGATTGCAAACACAAAATATAAATAACACAATGAATTGAGGGTTTCATTATTCATTAATCTATAAATTGTTTCACAATGAAAAGAGCAATTAAAATCAATATAGTTCTGCTACTAACATTGCCCGCCTTTTTTATTGGTTGCACATCATATTTAGATGTTACGCCACCAATGACTCAGGTAACAGATAATTTTTATCGCAACCAAAGCGATGCACTTCAAGGATTAACATCAGTTTATAATGTACTAACATGGAGTGCACCAAGTACTGCTTCTGGAAGTCCTCAAAATGCACCTTTTGAGGTGATTAGCGAAATTTTGGGTGATTGTTGTTATGGCGGAGGAGCAAATGCCAACGATATTCCAAGTACTGTTAGGCTTTCGCGATTTCAGGCATTAACAAATGATCCTGCGCCTGAAGCGCTTTGGCATAAATATTATACCGGTATTTACCGTGCAAATCAATTGTTGGTGAAAATTGACAGTATCCCATTCGATTCAATCAATTTCAAAATTGCCTATAAAGCAGAAACTAAATTTTTACGAGCCAATTTTTATTTTGATCTCGTTCGGTTGTTTGGTAATGTGCCTTTGATATTAAGCCCACTCACACCGGCTGATTATAATCAAGAACAAGTAAGTCCGGATGTTATTTATGGTCAAATAGCAGCTGATTTACTGGATGCCATTAATGCAAAAAAAGTGAATGGTGCAGATGCTCTTGTAAAATCATCGGCAGTACAGGCAGCAAGCGACAAGGGTCGTGTAACGAAGGCAGCAGCTGAAGCCCTATTAGCTCGAGTTTGGCTTTATTATACGGGATATTATAATAAAACTCAACTTGGAAACGTCACAGCAACTACTATTATTCAGTATGTGGAAGATGTAATTAATTATAGTGGTAACGATTTAATGGCGAACGCGTTCACAAAGGATAATATTATTGCGGGGACCAAAGTAGGAGTGTCGCCACTCTTTGATGTAGCAAACAAAAATAATATTGAATCTATATTTGAAATTCAATATTCCGCATTATCCAAATGGGGCGATTGGACCAATCGACAAGGATGTATGGGTAATCAGGCCATTATACTTTGGGGAATTAGAGATGTGGCATCTCCCTATGCCTCAGGTTGGTCATTTGCTCCTGTCAATAAAAAGTTATATGACAAATTTGTATCAACCGACCCTCGGCGTCTGGCAACACTCATAAATGCAAATAAATCAACAATAACCGGCGATGATGGAGAAGGTCTTAATTATACTGCGGGATATCAAAATACAGGTTATTTCTGTCGCAAATTTACACCACTGGTCAAAAACAATAGTAGCGCCGGATCAAGAGAACTCAATTATCCGAACGATTATTCATTAATTCGATTTGCAGATGTGTTGTTAATGGGTGCCGAATTGCAATTTCTTTATGGAGACAAAAATAAAGCACTTACCTATTATAAAAGAGTCAGAGAGCGCGCCATGGGTGCAGGTACGGTAACTACTACAGTAGGCACACTTACTATAGATCAAATATTTGACGAACGTTTGTTTGAATTGGCACTCGAAGGGCATCGCTATTGGGATATCTTACGCAGGGGTCAAACGTATGCTACACAAACGCTTACCAATGGTGAATCTGGTGATTTTGCAAAAACTTATGATGTCAGTCGTCAAGGGTTACTGCCAATTCCTCAATACGAAATAACTCAATCAAAGGGTTCTTTAAAACAAAATCCGGGATATTAAACACATCATTCAATAAAATATCGTACAATGAAAAATATTTTTAAAATTTTCCTATTTACCTTCTTCATTTTGAGTTGTTTCCGTTGCACAATAGATGATCGTCCTGTGATGGATGCAGCTATTACTGATTTGAAAATAATTATCACAGAAGGAGCGCAACCCAATACATTTACTTTTACGGCCAGTCCGAAGAATGTGATTGGATACTGGGATTTAGGCAACGGAGTCACCGCTTCGGGATGTAGTTCTACTACAGGCCAATATCCTTTTCCGGGCAATTACACCGTTAAACTGACGGCTTATGGCAGCGGTGGTAGAACAAATGATATTTCAATCGTTCTCCCAATCTCTCAAAGTAATTATGGCCTCTTGACAGATTCAGTGTATACATGGTTAACCGGTGGTATTAATAATGCTGATGGAAAATCTTGGGTTGTAGATTCTTTGTTAAAAGGGCACCTTGTGAAAAATCCTCAAAAAAGCAGCCCTGATTGGCAAGCTCTTGCTGCCGGATATGCCAACCGTGCTAATAACAAATATGGTGGTGGAATGTATGATGATATAATCACTTTTAAGCTTACCGATAAAGATGGACCGGCTTTTATATACAATAATAATGGTGATTGCTGTGCAGCAGCCAATGCAATCGCGTCCGGCAACCCCGGCTATCCGGGAGGAATTTATACTTTGTTAGTTGCTGATGCAGCATGGTCAACAACAAGTTATTCTGTTATAAGCTCTTTTATATCTGGAGGAAGCAGTGATTATCGTGTAAAATGTACTCCACCACAAGGCATGACATGGTCGGTTGTGAAAGATGGTGCAGGGAACTACAATTTAGTCTTACCCAAAACGAAGAATGGGAATGGTGGCTTTTTGTTTTATTTTACAGATTGGAGTACTTCATATCAAATCAAATCGATTACGGCTAATAAAATGGTTGTGTGGAAAACATGTACCGATGGAGCCATACGCCAGATTGTAATGATTAGAAAAGGGTGGATTGATCCAGATGCATAAGCATAACAAAAGTAACTAAAACTATCTAAATTTAAAATATTATGAAACGATATATTTATTTATTCGCATTGAGCATATTTGTAATGCTTGGGTGCCAAAAGGAAGAAACTTCTAACAAACCATTTACTATTGATACCGAAAAATGTTCAACTGTAGGAAGTTTTGTGCAAGGATCTGCTTTGAATAATCTGTGTAAAGTAATCATTCCTTACACAAATGGTGATGGTGGCTTAGCTACAATAAGTAGTGTAAGTACAAATGGTATGTCTATCCCTTCAACTAGCATACAACTTATAAAAGGAGAAGGACAAATGGAGGTTGCTATAATTGGGATACCCGTCACTTTATCAGTCACATATATGCCAATTAAAGTTTCGTACAATGGTGATAGTTATTTCACTTCGGTGGCAATACCTGTTGCAGAAGATCCGGATCCAAGTGGAACAATTTCGTTCAATATAAAAAAGGATCCAATTGTGAATTTGACTCAAAGCGTTCAATTGCCGTTTACCGTAAATCCAACCATGTCATCGGTTGTGGTAACTTCAACAACTATTCAAGGTCTCAATGTCAGTGTACAATCTGACCCAAACACAGGAATAGGCACTGTTACTTTGACACCTTCAGCAAGCTTTTTAGGTGACACATTGAAGCTTGCAGCCACCTTCGGTGCACGTCCGGTTGTTAAAGTTTCTATTCCGCTTAGCTATTTCAATTCTGGTGGAGGAACACAACTATCGCCTTTTATGATTAAGACAGAAACAGAGCTGTCTAAATTACAATATGGCAATGCAAAATGGTTTCAAATGGGAAATGATGTGGCTTCTACAGCATGGACTCCGCTGCCTTCATTCTCGGGATATTTAGACGGAAATAATAAAACAATTACTTATTCTATTAATACACCGACTGTAGATAGTGTGGCCTTTGTTAAACGAGTATTGTCTGGTGCTATTATTAAAAATTTGACAATGAAGGGGTCAGTGCAAGGCCATAATATTGTGGCCGGTTTGGCAGCCAATAGTGCAGTAGTACCTGTCAATTGTAATGCCTCAGGAGTCAATGTCGTTGGATCAAATATTTTAGCTAATTTAGTAGCAACTGGCACAGGGAAGGATACTAACGTGCTAACATTCGGAGTAATTCCTACCTCCATCAATATTTTGGCAGGTACACAAAGTGCATCTGTATTGCTTACCTCAAGCCCTTTGAATGTCTATTTTAATGTAACCAACAACCCGACAGGAGCAACAATAGCCTATGACACAAGTTCCGGAAATATAACAGCAACATTACCCGCTAATCCAAATAACTTTATAACCGGCAATGTTACTTATGTGGTTAGTTTAGCACAAACAGGTATTGGTTCAAATGTAGCATCAACTCCTCAGTCGATTGCGATTATATCTAAAAAAATGTATCAATCGGGTACAGGTGTTCAATCAGACCCATATATTGTTACCGATGAAGACCAATTAACACTCACCACCACAACCTATCCTAATGCCTATATTAAATTAGGCAATAATATTACGATGAGCCATAATTGGACACCTATTCCCACATTCGGAGGCGATTTAAATGGAGCCGGTTATAGTGTTTCAGGTATAACAATAAGCAATTATACGGTTGATGCAACAAATGGGAACGGCTTAGTCAATGTCAATAATGGAACAATTCATGATATTCAATTGCTCAATGTGATTGCTAACCCAACCAATAAGTTTGGAACAGTAGCCGGAACCAATAACGGAACTATTAAAAACGTGACAATGACAGGTGTCATTACGAGTACCAGCACAGTTGATGTTCTTGGCGGTTTGGTAGGTGAATTGAAAACAACATCTGGCATAGTTACCAATTGTTATGCAAATGTAAATATTAATGCTGTGTGTGGCATGGTTGGCGGCATAGTCGGACGTTCAAGTGGAGGTACAACCATTACAAACTGTACTGTCAAGGGTACTATCTCCATCAATGCGGGCAAAACACGCATTGGAGGTATTCTAGGTCGTAGCGAAGGTTCTACAACAGATTTAATCAAAGGATGCTGGTCTCAAGTAGCTATTACCGGTGTCACAGGAGCAAATAATATTGGAGGAGTATTTGGTGCAAATAGTAACAATACTTTAAAAATTGAAGAGTGTCAATTCACAGGAAGTGTAAAAGGAGACAATGATATTGGAGGTATTGCCGGAACTGGAATTAATGTAAAAAACTGTCTGATTGATGGAGCTATACTCCAGAATTTGGCGACACCAACTAATGGTAGCGTAGGAGGTATCTGTAGTACCAATAAAAACTATGAACTCTATTGTATTGTTCGTGCAGCTACAATCACTGGAACGGTTGGTGCCACCACTAAATCAGCTGCTGGTATTGGTAGCTTTTACCAATCAGGAACAGCAATGGGATACCCTGGCAATTGTGTCGTAATCAACACAACAATCACGGCTGCTATTGCAAATCGCATTTCCGGTCCGGCCCAAACCGGAGCAAGTTTACTGAATAATTACGCCTCAAATGTCATCATTCAAACAAGTCCTACAACTCAATTAGTACCTATTCCTGATGCTAATGGACAAGATGGCGCAAATGCTCCTTTAACCATGGATCAGACTTGGTATGCATCAATTGGATACGACTTTACTAATGTATGGGTATGGAATCAGCTTTACAATCAACCTTCATTACGTGTTGTTGGATGTGCCGGAATTCCTACTCCCTAATGAAATAAATGCACACTTATTTTAGAGTTAATAAATTCATTATGAAATGTTAAAGGAGCAAATTCGACAAACTGTTACGTTTATGACAAACAAGAAGATTTATTTATTTTGTCAATGAGAATGCTTCGCAAATATTCGTTTTTAATTAAAAATCAGCAAATGAAAACATCAAAAATTCAATTACTTATATTAAGCTTAGGTCTTATGGTTGTTTCGTGTACTAAAGCCGAAATGATAACAGATCTACCGGGAGACATTAACAAACCGGATACAACAACGATTCATCCTACTGCTTTCAAGAGGGGAGTGGGCTTTAGCACTAGTACCAGCACTGGAACATGGTATAATAATATCGTCAACTTGAAATCAAATTGGTACTATTCATGGGGACTCAATGCTTGCACCGATCCAAGTGCACCTAAAAACGTTGAATACGTTCCTATGTTTTGGGGTCATTCCAATGTAAATCAGGCTAATGTGGATATGATTAATCAATTATATCATCAGGGAAAAATTTTCTATGTGTTGGGATTCAATGAACCCGATTTATCTGTTGAAGCCAATATGACAGTTGCTCAAGCTTTAGAGGATTGGAAGTTTCTTTCCGACAATTTAGATAAAGGTATTAAGCTTGTCAGCCCTGCAGGATCGTGGCCCGGTGTTCAATGGTTCAAAGATTTTATGGCTGGGGTTCAGCAACAAGGACTTAGGATGGATTATATTGCTTTGCATATCTATATGGGGCAATCGCCAACTACATATATTAATCAGGTGCAGAATATTTTTGCATTATATGGGAAAAAGATTTGGATCACAGAATTTGCACCTCGAGATGATAGTGCTACCAGCGGTCAACCCAGCACTAATCACTATTCAGCTCAATGGATTTTAGATAATTTCATGCAACCCTTGCTTCCACAATTGGAGTCAATGGATGCAGTCTATCGTTATGCTTGGTTTAGTGGATCGCCAACAATGGCAGGTTTATGGACTTCAATGTTAGTGGATGCGACTGGGAATTTAACTATTTTGGGAAATTATTATAAGACGCTGAATCCGAATACAAAAATCTCAAATTAATATGTGAGTAGATTGCATTGTTCCAATTTAATATGTTTCAGAGCAATGCAATCTACTTTAAAAATATTCATTTATTTTAGAAACAGGTATTATATTTCTGTTGCGTTCACTCAATAAATACAAATCCCTACTTCACTTAATTTACTAATGAAAAAATTGTTTTTTATCTCCCTCTTATTTTTAAGTACTACACTTTTGCACTCTCAAACTACAAAAGAATCAACTCCATTAATACAAAATGTATATGGTCGGACAGTGCAATTGCTCAATGGATACTGGCACTACATTATAGACCCTTTAGAAACAGGATATTACGATTATCGTCGTAAACCTTCTCCTACCGGTTTTTTTCAAGATGTTGAAGTAGATAATGTTACCGCTTTTAAAGAATATGATTTTGATTCTTCCCCTGCAATGTCTATTCCCGGAGATTGGAACACTCAGTCCGAAAAGCTTTTCCTTTACGAAGGAGCAATCTGGTTCAAGCGCTCTTTCAATTATCAGCCCAATGGTAAACGAATATATCTTTATTTTGGTGCATCAAATTATATTACAGATGTTTATCTTAATGGTAAAAAAGCAGGTCGACACGTGGGGGGGTACACTCCTTTCAATTTCGATGTAACCGATCTTTTAGTGTCAGGCACTAATAAGCTCATTGTAAAAGTGAATGACCAACGATGTGTTGATGGAATTCCTACCAACAATTTCGACTGGTTCAATTATGGGGGAATTACGCGAGATGTGATGTTGGTAGAAGTGCCTTCTACATTCATTCAAACCTTTAGCGTTCATTTAATAAAAGGGTCGGCTAATATCATTGAGATGAAAGTACAATTGTCAGGTAGTCAGCTTAATCAAAAAATGAAATTGGAAATTCCGGAATTAAAAATTAAAAAAGAGATTGTCACTGATGTTAATGGGAAAGCTTCAATTTCTATTAATGCAAACCCTCAACTATGGACACCGGACAAACCCAAACTCTATGCTGTAAAAATCGAATCTCCGACCGATAGCGTGACGGATCAGATCGGATTTCGGACTATTGAAACCCAAGGGCGATACATTTTACTCAATGGAAAGCCTATTTTTCTCAAAGGCATTAGTATTCACGAGGAGGCAGCATTTCGAAATGGAAGAATTTTCTCCGAAGAAGAAGATAAAACATTGTTAGAATGGGCAAAAGAAGTGGGTTGCAATTATGTGCGTTTAGCACATTATCCTCACAATGAGCAAATGATCCGCTTGGCCGAAAAAATGGGATTGATGGTATGGTCTGAAATTCCAGTCTATTGGACAATTCAATGGGACAATCCGGATGTGTATGCGAATGCCCAAAATCAACTGGATGAAATGATAGAACGCGATCAGAATCGAGCCAATATTATCATTTGGTCTATTGCAAACGAAACCCCTCATGGGGATGCTCGCGACAAGTTTTTGACTTCATTAGCCATTTATGCGCGACAAAAAGACAATACCCGGCTCATCAGTATGGCTATGGAAAGGAAAGATAAATCAAAAACACTTCTTTCAGTAAATGATAATATGAACGAACAAGTTGATATTATCAGTTTCAATCAATATGTAGGCTGGTACGATGGAACAAACGAAAAAATTGATCGGGTAAAATGGGAAATTGATTACAATAAACCCGTAATTATAAGTGAATTTGGAGGAGAAGCTGTAGCGGGTTTACATGGAGACGCTTGTCAAATTTGGACAGAAGAATATCAAGCTGCGCTCTACAGCAAAACATTGCGAATGATAGATGAACGAATGCCCACAGTATCTGGAATTTCACCTTGGGTACTAAAAGACTTTCGATCTTCACGACGTTTATTGCCGCAAGTCCAGGATGGTTTTAATCGTAAGGGCATCATATCTGACCAAGGCCAGCGTAAAGAAGCATTCTATGTACTCCAGAAATGGTACAAACAAAAATAAATCAAAATTTGATGTTGACTCACTTGTCTGATCAAATACTTAGAATATTTAAATACATCCTAATCTATGGATGCATTTTTCTTCCATTCGTTATGCTGGCACAAACTATAAGTCAGAAACGCGGTTTAGCGTATAATATATCAAAAACAACCGACTTAAGCTCATTGACACAAGGAGTTTCATGGTTTTATAATTGGGATATTCAACCCAAATCGTCCATTGTAAATAATTATCAGACTTATAATCTCGATTTTGTTCCCATGTCATGGAATGGCTCTTTTAATCAAAATACGTTGAAAACTTTTCTCCAAAGCCATCCCAAAGTGAAATACTTATTGGGTTTTAACGAACCAAATTTCAAGAGTCAGGCTAATATGAAACCATCTGAAGCTGCCTCTCAATGGAAAGATCTTGAAATAATAGCAGATCAATATAATTTAAAATTGGTTAGCCCTGCTGTTAACTATTGTAGTACAACCGACGCTGTAACTGAAAACAGGATTACCTATACTGATCCTGTACAATACTTGGACGACTTTTTCAAAGCGTGTCCTAATTGCAGAGTCGATTATATTGCCGTTCATTGTTATATGAATTATGCTTCAGCATTACAATCGTATATTGCAAAATTTAAAAAATACAACAAACCCATTTGGTTAACAGAATTTTGCGGATGGGAAAGCGGTATCACACCTACGATTCAACGGACGTTGATGGTCAAAGCGGTAGATTATCTCGAAAATGACTCTGCTGTTTTTCGTTACTCATGGTTCAATAGTAGTAATACCGGATCTCCTTATATGCAAATATTACAAGGCGATACTTTTGGTAGTCTGACCGAAATGGGCAATATTTATGTCAATATGTCTTCCTGTGATTCTTCCTATTATTTCAACACAGGAGCAACAATTCCAGCTTGTCAATATCGGAGAATGAGCGGTGTACTGCTCGAACAAACGACTGATATTTCAGGATCTATAGATGTGTGCGACTTTACTTCCGGTGAATCTCTGGACTACAATGTAGTTATTCCTTCTGCAGGGAGTTACTTATTTTCATTCCGTGTTGCCGCAGCAACTGCCGCATCATTGACACTACTTATGGACGGAAAATCTATTGGTTCGCAAGCTATTGCTCCCACAGGGAGTTTTCAAACGTGGTTAACTCAAACAAATTGTTTCAACCTGTCATCGGGGAATCATACAATTCGTCTTCAACTTTCTTCGGGAGCTATATGCCTCAATTGGTGGTCTATAACAGCAATTTCAAGTGGTTTTATTCATGAGATATTGGATACGGTTCGACTTTCTCCCAATCCGGTTTCTCAGCTATTGAATATACATCTTCCCGATCCACAATGTGAAGTGGCATTATTGAATGTATTCGGAAAAACCTTATGGCAGAAACACGGGGCGACTGAAATTTTGATGAACCCTTATTCTGACGGATGTTATATTGTTCAAATTACTCTTCCAAATGGTGTCCGAAAAATGTATAAGATTATAAAAAAAAATTAGCAAATCGATTTACTTAATAATTAATTATGTGCGTTTTAGCAAAGAAAAACTTTGTTTTTCTTGATCAATTCTATTTTTTCATTCTTAAATCTCTATTTTATGAAAGCAAAACTTCTACCTTACAAATTTGTATTAATTTTAACTTGTTTAGCAATGGTGTCAGTTCTCAAAGCACAAACCGCTTCGACTTTTGCAGATTTGCAAACTCAATTTGCAACTGCAGTTGCTAGTGGAGTGCCATCAACAATCACATTGGGAGCTGCGATTACTATCAATGCTAATTTCGATATGACCTCAACAGGTGATGTCATTACTATTGTTGCTCCTTATTCTCTTTCTGTTGCATCAGGGTCTACTTTTACAATAGGCAATAACGTGAAGATCAATGCAACTGTGGCAAATGCTATTGCAGCTTTAGCAGGTAGTACAGTAAACGTAAATACAGGTTGTACTATAAGTAGTACTGCCACATCCCCTTTAGCTGCAGCCGGAGGTAATGTCAATATCAATGGAGGCACAATTACCACGAGTAATTTACCGGCAGTGTCAGCAGGTTCTTCATTGGGTAGCGGAGGTATTTTGACCATTAATGGGGGATATTTAGCTTCTACTGCTACCTCAACATTAACTCGAGGAATCGTAATTGACTACAATGGAACTTGTATTGTGAACGGAGGTGAAATCCATGCAGATCCCTCTGTTAGTGGAAGGGCTATTAGTATAAATAGTACTAATGCGGGAGGTAAATTATATATTAACGGAGGAACAATTACAGCCACCGGTACTTCAGGAAGAGCTATTCAGTTAGACAACAACAATTCGGCTGCATGGATAATCGGATCACCCACAATAACAGGCGGTTTAGAGGCCATTATGGCACAAAAAAATGGTGTAGTAGTATTGTCAGGTTCGCCCACATTAACCGGTGTAATTGGAACAAATACTACCACATCAAAACTTTACGACTGTAGAAATATTACGTCAGTTTCGTCTACGCCCGGGACAGGTTCGTACAGTAGTGATCAAACAGTTACTTTAGCTGGTGGTGGAACAGTCAATAAATATGTCAACACTACTTCAGCCTTTACGACAGTCACGGCTACTTTGGTCTATACTACTGATGGAACCACTCCTGTTGCCACGAGTACTGCGTATGTTAATCCGTTTGTAATTCCAGTTTTAACGATGCCAACAACGTTAAAAGTCGCCACTTTAATTGAAACCACAATTGGTACTATTGCCTCTTATACCTACACCAGTTTGGTAACTGGCATCAACACTCCATCTCAAAATGAGATACTGATCAATAACATAATTATTAATTCCATTGATTTGTCAAATATAGAGGGATTTGAAGAAGCTAATTTGTTCAATATTTCCGGCAAAATGGTGTTTAATGGTCAATCCGAAAAAATTATTGATGCATCTATGTTGCAAAAGGGTATTTATATATTGAAAATAAAAACAGCTAATGGGATGATTTTACGTAAAGTCATAAAAAAATAGAAGTATAGGTTTTATAAAATTAATCCAGTCGTATTTATTAGATTGAAGTTGACTGGATATTTTATCACTTGAATGAGGGTTAACTTAAGACCAAAATAGAGGTTGTTAAGTTCTATTATACTCGAATACTATACAGCTAAAAATAAAAAAAGCAGGCAGCTCTTTCGGGCTGCCTGCTTTGCTTTATTGAATCGGAACCGGTAGTTATACCAATTTCATCTCTTTCAATACATCGTTCATTACCTGAACTGCCGCTGCACTCTTGTCGAAAGCAGCTTGTTCGTCGGCGGTAAGTTTCACATCCACAATTGCCTCTACACCGCTTTTGCCAATTACCACAGGCACACCGATACAGATGTCATTGTGTTTGTATTCGCCTTCGAGGAATACGCAGCAAGGTAAGATGCGTTTTTCGTCATTCAAAATCGATTTTACAAGGAATGCAGCCGATGCACCCGGAGCCATCCATGCAGAAGTTCCCAGTAATCCGGTCAATGTAGCACCACCCACCATTGTGTCGGCGACTACTTTGTCTAAAACTTCAGCAGAGAGCAGTTCGCTTGCAGGAACACCTTTGCAGGCAGCAAGGCGTTTCAACGGAATCATAGTGGTGTCGCCGTGTCCGCCGATAACCATACCTTCGATGTTGTTGCCATTGGTATTCAGCGCCTGGCTCAGGTAGTATGTAAAGCGTGAGCTGTCCAATGCACCACCCATACCGATTACGCGGTTTTTAGGAAGACCTGCGGTTTTGAATGTCAGGTAAGTCATTGTGTCCATTGGGTTGCTTACAATCACCAGAATAGCCTTAGGCGACTCTTTAATGATGCTGGCAACCACAGAGTTTACAATCCCTGCATTTACACCAATCAGTTCTTCGCGTGTCATACCCGGTTTGCGGGGAAGCCCCGATGTAATAACCACCACGTCCGAATTAGCGGTTTTGCTATAATCGCTGGTTACACCGGTTACTTTGGTAGCAAAACCCAAAGTAGGTTGAGTTTGCATGATGTCCATCGCTTTTCCTTCAGCTACACCTGCTTTGATGTCGAGCAAAACCACTTCGCTGGCAATTTGATTTACCGTCAGAACATTGGCGCAAGTTGCACCTACATTACCTGCTCCGACTACTGTTACTTTTGACATAACTAATTAGTTTATAGATTAATGAATAGAATAAATAATACCTTGTTTAAGAACACAAAGGTAGCTGATTATCTTTGGATTAAAGAAAAAATTCTGTAATTCTTTTCCCTAAAAAAACTAAAGAATATGGGTAAGAAGAGGGCAAAAAATTTAAAATTGAGGCTTGTGTAAGACAAAAAGAGACCGTCGGATACTTTTTTGACAAAAAAAGGGAGAAATATTTGAATCTCTAAAAAATATCCGTATCTTTGTCGCCCCGAAATAAGAATAGAAAACAACATTATAAAACGTTACGGCAATGAAAAGAACATTCCAACCATCGAACACAAAACGCAGAAACAAACATGGTTTCCGCGAACGCATGGCTACCGCTAATGGCCGTCGGGTATTAGCATCACGTCGTGCAAAAGGCAGAAAAATCTTGACCGTTTCATCCGAATTCAACAAGAAATAAGTCTTTGCAATTTTGTAAAAAGGCGCGACCGTCCCGAAGTTAACTTCAAGACGGTCGCGCCTTTTTTTGGTGGGAATGTAAAAATATGAAACCGAAAGGAGCCAACAATCAAAATGCGGGGCAGTACCTATTGCTTTGTATAGTCTCTTTTTGGTTAAATACAGAAAATACTGTGCTGAAAGCCAGTGATTTGTATACGCCTCTAAAGTGCACAACCAGCATAAATTAGAAGGGTTTTAGTTTTTTAACGATTGTTTTGTAAGTAAAAACCTCTTTTGGTTTAGCTCAATAAGGTATCATAATCCTCCTACTCATCAGTTGTTTGGGGCAATTAAAAATAACGTTAAATTGGAAACCCAATCTCATTTTCCATACACACCCTATTGATAATTCCATTACATTTGCAGTCTGAGTAAGAAATTTTTTTAATCAATAATATGAACTCAACACTGCAAGAACTCACCGACAAAATTTATCTCGAAGGCGTCGAAAAAGGCAAGTCCGAAGCCGATGCTATTGTTTCCAAAGCACAAGAAGAAGCTGCCTCCATTCGACAAAAAGCCGAAGCCGATGCTGCTGCAATCGTGGCTCAAGCCAAAAAAGACGCCGATGAGCTTGATAAAAATACCCGTTCGGAGTTAAACTTGTTTGCCCGCCAGGCAGTAGAAGCCCTCAAAACCGAAGTTACCGACCTTATAACCGGTAAAATTACCGAAGACTCGGTGAAAGCTGCCGTTGCCGACAAGGCTTTTATGCAAAAAGTGATTCTTGCTTTTGCACAGGAATGGGCAAAAAAGGAGGAAGTGACCATCGATGCAAAAGATGCCGCTACCCTGACAGCCTATTTTGAAGCCAATGCCAAAGACTTACTCAACAAAAGCATTACCATTAAATCGGTGAATGGTCAGAAAGCCGACTTTGCAGTGCATCCTGCTGCAGGCGGTTTCAAAATTACCTTTGGCGAAGCTGAATTTGTGGAATATTTCAAAGAATTTTTACGTCCTAAACTGGTAGAGTTGTTGTTTTAAGTTGCGTGCGATTCGAAACTGATAACCCGTAATTTGTAACACGATGAGCAAATATTACTACCTGATAGCCGGATTACCCGAAATCCAGCCGGATGATGCTAAGTTGAGCCTTCCTCTTAAAGAGCTCAAACTGACTCTGCAAGAGACGCTTACGAAGAAGGATTGTGCAATTACCGATCTTATCTTTCAACAGTATGAGGCACAAAACTGGCTGGCTTTTCTGCAAAACAATGATGTACAGCTTCATCCGCTGGGACTCTCTTCTACGGAAAATTTCGAAGAAGTGGTTACCCTGCTGAAGGAGACGGAAAATCCAAAGGTGAAAACGGTTCCATCCTACTTCCCCACATTTGCCTACGCTTTTTGGGACGATAAACCTATGTTCGAGAATCTCTCGTGGAACGACCAAATCACAGCATTGTATTACAAAAATGCCATTAAATGCAAAAATAAGTTTGTGAGCCGTTGGTTTGAGTTTTGTCTCAATATCAATAACCTGCTGGCAGCTTACACATGCCGAAAACATGGATTCGACATACAATCGGCAATAGTGGGCGATAATGAAGTGGCAGTAGCACTGCGTGCAAGCAATGCCCGCGATTTTGGGGTGGGCGACTTTTTTGAACAAGCCGATCAGGTGCTCAAAATAGCCGAAGAGACCGATTTGCTGGAGCGTGAACGTAAAATTGACCTGCTTAAATGGCACTGGATTGAAGAACAAACAGTGTTCGACTATTTTACCATTGAAGCGGTAGCTGCCTATCTGATGAAACTCGAAATAATAGAGCGGTGGTTGCCTCTTAAAAAAGAGAGCGGTGCCACCATTTTCCGCGATTTGATTCAGTCATTGAAAGGTGGAGTTGAATTTCCGGCCAGCAGATAGTGTACGACACAACAAAATACGTTTTTAAGGCGAATGAACCTACGGTCAGCGCAAGCTAAATCTTGAGACTTAGCACTTGAATAGCAAATCAGCGATAGCTAACTTATATTTGAAACAAAAACAATATATAGCATAATATGTCAACAAAAGGGAAAGTTAAAGGCATTATTTCCAATCTTGTAATTGTAGCGGTGGACGGCCCTGTGGCTCAAAACGAAATATGCTACATCGAAACCGGAAATACCAAACTGATGGCGGAGGTCATCAAAATTATCGGCGACAATGCGTATGTGCAGGTGTTCGAAAGTACACGTGGCTTGCAGGTTGGTGCCGAAACCGAATTCATGGGGCACATGCTCGAAGTGACATTGGGTCCCGGGTTGTTGTCGCGCAACTACGATGGTCTTCAGAATGACCTGGATAAGATGCTCGGCATTTTCCTTACCCGTGGAGAATACACTTTCCCGCTCGACAAGGACAAACAGTGGGATTTTAAACCGATAGCTAAACCCGGCGACATAGTCCAGGCAGGCAGTTGGTTGGGTGAAGTGGACGAAAATTTCCAACCTCACAAAATCATGGTGCCTTTTGTGTTGCATGGCAGTTATACCGTCAAATCGGTGGTTGCCGCTGGCCCGCATAGAATTTATGATATTGTGGCCGTGATTGTGGATAGCGATGGCAAAGAAATAGATGTTACCATGGTACAAAAATGGCCGGTAAAAAAAGCTATCACTTGTTATAAAGAAAAACCACGTCCTTTCCGTCTGCTCGAAACAGGCGTACGTACCATCGATACGGCAAATCCGATTGTGGAAGGCGGTACCGGTTTTATTCCCGGTCCTTTCGGAACAGGAAAAACCGTGCTTCAACATGCTATTTCAAAACAAGCCGATGCCAATATCGTGATTATGGCTGCCTGCGGCGAGCGTGCCAACGAAGTGGTGGAAATTTTTGTGGAATTTCCTGAACTGGAAGACCCGCATACCGGTCGCAAGTTGATGGAGCGTACCATTATCATTGCCAATACCTCTAATATGCCCGTGGCTGCCCGCGAAGCCTCGGTATATACCGCAATGACAATTGCCGAGTATTATCGTTCAATGGGCTTGAAAGTGCTGCTTATGGCTGACTCTACTTCGCGTTGGGCACAAGCTTTGCGTGAAATGTCGAACCGTCTGGAAGAGCTTCCCGGACAGGATGCATTCCCGATGGATTTACCCGCTATTATCGCAAACTTCTACGGACGTGCCGGTTATGTGTATCTCAATAATGGCGAAACAGGCTCCATTACCTTTATCGGAACGGTATCGCCGGCAGGTGGTAACCTGAAAGAGCCTGTAACCGAATCGACCAAAAAGGTTGCGCGTTGCTTCTTTGCCCTCGAACAAGCCCGTGCCGACCGCAAACGTTATCCGGCTGTAAACCCCATCGAAAGCTATTCTAAGTACATTGAATATCCTGAATTTGAGGAATATATTGCCAAACGTATCTCTCCCGACTGGACAGCGAAAATCAATGAAATGAAGACGCTGCTTCAACGTGGTAAAGAGGTGCAGGAACAGATTAATATTTTGGGAGATGATGGAGTTCCGGTAGAATATCACATTACGTTCTGGAAATCGGAAGTGATTGATTTTGTGATTCTCCAACAAGATGCTTTTGATAAAATTGACTCGGTTTGCCCTATCGAAAGACAGGAATATATGCTTAATCTGGTGATGGATATATGTCGTGCAAAATTCCACTTCGATAACTTCAACGAGGTAATGGATTATTTCAAACGTATCATCAATGTCTGTAAACAGATGAACTATTCCGAGTTCAAATCGGAAGCTTTTGAAAAATACATCAAGGAACTCAACGAAGTGTTGGCCTTAAACGAAGTAACTAAGTAGTTGGAAATAAACGATTAATAATTAATAATTTACAGATTGATTCTATTGAGTTATTTGTGAGTAAAATAATATATCATGGCTACAAAAGCATTTCAAAAAATATACACGAAAGTTACACAAATCACAAAAGCCACCTGTTCGCTCAAGGCCGGAGGTGTAGGCAATGAAGAATTGGCCACTGTGAACGGTAAATTGGCGCAAGTGGTAAAGATTATGGGAGAAGATGTTACACTTCAGGTGTTTGAAGGTACTGAAGGTATCCCTACCAATGCCGAAATTGTATTTCTTGGCAAAGCCCCTTCATTGAAAGTGAGCGACCAGCTTGCCGGTCGGTTCTTCAACGCTTTTGGCGACCCTATCGATGGTGGTCCGTCTATTGAAGGCGAAGAGCGCGAAATTGGCGGTCCATCGGTAAATCCTGTACGCCGCAAACAGCCTTCGGAACTGATTGCGACCGGTATTGCCGGCATTGACCTGAACAACACCCTGGTGTCGGGTCAAAAAATTCCGTTTTTTGCGGATCCCGATCAACCTTACAATCAGGTAATGGCAAATATTGCGTTGCGTGCCAAGGCCGACAAGATTATTCTGGGCGGTATGGGTCTCACCAATGACGACTATTTATACTTCAAAAACGTATTTAATAATGCCGGTGTGCTCGACCGTATTGTGAGCTTTGTAAATACAACCGAAAATCCACCGGTAGAACGTTTGTTGATTCCTGATCTGGCATTGACGGCTGCCGAATATTTTGCGGTAGATCATAACGAAAAAGTAATGGTGCTTCTTACCGATATGACCTTGTACGCGGATGCGCTTGCGATTGTGTCGAACCGTATGGATCAGATTCCTTCTAAGGATTCTATGCCGGGTTCGCTCTATTCCGACTTGGCAAAAATCTACGAAAAAGCGGTGCAATTCCCTGCCGGAGGTTCTATCACCATTATTGCCGTCACCACATTATCAGGTGGCGATATTACACATGCAATTCCTGATAATACAGGTTATATTACTGAAGGCCAGTTATTTTTGCGTCGTGATACCGATATTGGTAAAGTAATTGTGGATCCGTTCCGTTCGTTGTCGCGTCTGAAACAGTTAGTGATTGGTACCAAAACGCGCGAAGACCATCCACAGGTGATGAATGCCGCCGTACGTCTGTTTGCTGATGCGGCCAATGCGAAGACAAAGCTCGAAAATGGGTTTGACCTTACAAATTATGATGAGCGAACCTTGTCATTTGGTAAAGATTATGCAGAAGATATTCTGGCCATTGATGTAAATATCGGTACAGAGGAGATGTTGAATGTCACTTGGGGGCTGTTGGCCAATTACTTCAGACCGGAAGAAGTGAACATTAAACAAACATTGGTGGATAAATACTGGCCTAAATAAACTTACAATACCAATATTTAGCTATCGCTGATTCCAAATTCATAATCTGAAAGATCAATATCAGAGCAGACGAATGAAATTTTGAAACATTGAATCTTGAAATTAAAATATGGCAATATCATTTCAATATAATAAAACATCACTGCAACATCTTGAAAAGCAACTTAAGGTGCGCGTCAGGGCTTTGCCGACCATCAAAAACAAGGAGAGTGCGCTCCGGGTGGAGGTAAAACGCGCCAAAGACGAGGCCAAAGAGTTGGAACAGCAACTGGAACAGCGCATCAATGCTTATGATCAGATGTTGGCTCTATGGGGTGAATTTGATACCACGTTGCTAAAGGTGGAAG
>Ga0302286_10000763_pt1 | contig 25243 bp, 19 predicted proteins | sample III_Fen_E2_3_FD_198765 | JGI IMG/M metagenome (GOLD analysis project Ga0302286, IMG submission 198765) | Peat permafrost microbial communities from Stordalen Mire near Abisko, Sweden - III_Fen_E2_3 | ecosystem: Environmental > Terrestrial > Soil > Wetlands > Permafrost | place: Sweden: Abisko...
AATGCTTTAGGCTTTTCAATCGTATGTAATGATTGATTAAAAATAGTATAGTTTTGTAGCATAGTGGTAATGTTTAGAGCCTCGTAAAGAAACCAGTTAATAATTTTCGTTGATAAAATTCTTAGTGTCCGTTTAAATAGTTTTGGCATTCATGTTTAATTGTAATCGACAGTGATTTTTAAACCACCTCTTTATTGAAATAAATCTTATAGCATCCTAATAACCAATAATTTTTATCATTCACAATCAATAGTATACGACATATAATTTACATTTAATCTGTTTATTTGTAGCATTTTTTACAATATATATTATACATATTGCTAGTTCAGTCCAGGTGCTTTTGTAATTATTACAACATTAGAGCCAAACTAAAAGTTCATGACGAATCTATTTACACCCTAAAGTTGCATTTCTAAATAGCTGCTGTCGACACAAAAACAAGAGTGAATCTTTATTCAATAAACAGTAGCACAATAAAATAGTTTCAACAAAATTTGATTTTTAATATAAATTTAATCTCAATTTGACCGGACGAAAGTATAACAAAGCGAATTTAATAATCGAAACCCATAATATTAGAGTCTAAAATATCTGTAGCAATTTTTACTACATTAAATTTAGAACAAATATTCACATTTATTCACGCTATCAATTCGAATCACAATTACGTAAGCACAGCACAACCAACACCGTATTAATTACTACATTAACTTGAGTTTGATATAAGGTTTATAGTAGTACGGTTATACTATTCATATTTACAATAAGGAATAAGGTTGGAGGCTCGGTTGCGAATAATGCTACTAAGGTTCTAAAAAACGAATAAGGTATTTCTTCATATTTAAGTAGTTGGAAAGAAATAATGTCATATTCTCATTGTCTGTCGCCGCTATGCGGCTTTAGTTGCAATTTATAGCTCCTATTTACTACCAAACTTTCGGTGCTATGCACCTACTAAAGCCGCATAGCGGCGAAAGATAATTCTCATAAAAAACTTCGGAGGAACCATCCGGATGCAAAAAGCCCTTCAAAATCCAGGGATTATGAAGGGCTGAGGACTTTAATTTTCCTATTGTTGATTATTCTACCATACTGTCGTCCCTCCGGGACTTTTGTACTAGTGGCAGAGCAGTGATACTTCGACTACGCTCAGTACAAGTCGGGTATCTGTTGTCTATTGTCTGCTGTCTTTTATCTTTTGTCTTTTGTCTATACCGCATTCATATACGCTTTCTTTGCAAAAATGGTTTGTGTAATGATCTCCATGTCCCATAAAAAAGACCAATTTTCGAGATACTCCATATCGCACTCCACCCGCTTTTCCATTTTCCAGTGTTCATTCGTTTCGCCACGATAGCCATTCACTTGCGCCCAACCGGTAATGCCCGGTTTTACATAATGCCGTACCAGATAATGTTCAATCAATTCTGTATATTTCAGGGTGTGAGCAAGCATATGAGGCCGTGGTCCCACTACCGACATATTCCCTATAAAAACATTGAAGAACTGGGGCAATTCGTCTATATTCGTTTTTCGAAGAAACTGCCCGAAACGGGTAATGCGTGCATCGCCCTCACTGGCCTGCTTTTCATCTGACTCCGCATTCACCTGCATGCTGCGAAACTTCAGACATTTGAATACCCGGTTGTTGATGCCGGTACGCTGCTGAACAAAAAATACCGGACCTTTAGACGAAAACAAATTAATCAGGGCCACCAGGGGCACCAGCCAGCTCATAAGCAGCACAATCACCAACGCAGAGAACACTATATCAAACAACCGCTTAAAAAACTGCGACTGCGCCTGATCCAATGGAATTTCCTGCGGGTTAATCAACACCAGCCGACCAATAGACTCCATGCTCAACTTATTTTTATACCAATGCTGATTTTCGGGCACAAACCGAAGCCGCACGCCCTTTCTGCTACACAGTCGCAAAAACTCTTTGCAGTAAATAGTATCGTTATAGAGCGCCAGGGTAACAAAAACCATCTCTATATTATGTTTATCAATGATCCATTCCAGATCCGTCACTTCGCCTAACGAATCGGGGTGCTCCACCCCTTTTTCGGTAACAAAGCCCACAAACTTATACCCCAGCATAGGATTGCTGTTTACCAACTGCCGAAGCGCCTTACCTGTGTCATTAGCTCCCAATATCAACAATTTGTTCACGTGTATCCCTTTCTTCCGCTTTAGCTGCATATAGCTGTACAAGCAATAGTAGAAGATAAGTTCCCCTATATAGAAAACGGTGGCATAGATAAACAAAAAGATCCTCGAATAAGTCGTGCGGGGCATCATAAAATAAGCCAGAATCAGCGCCACCAAAACAAATATAAAGACGCGGGATGTCACCCTTTTGGCACGGTTAAAGTAACCCTCACGCAAATACAAATTCTTTTTGGCCAACACAAAATAGGTGATAAACCACGCCAGGTTGGCATGAAAAAAGTTCAACCGAAACGCATGTACATCTTGCAACAGATCTAATGGATAAAGCAAATGAGCAATTTCTATCGATAGACTCAGTATAATGGTATCAATTATCAAATACAAAAACATCAGTTCGGATTCGCGCGATTTCATATTTTATTAGTGATTAGTTAGTAGTCGGTAGTCGGTAGTTAGTAGTAGGCAGACGGGAGTTGGGGTGTATTCTGGTGTAATCGTGTAAGGGTGTAAGGGTGTAAGCGTATAAATGTGTAAGCGTGTAAGCGGTAAAAAGTTGACAGTTGGGATGTATTCTGGTGTAAGCGTGTAAGCGTGTAATTGTGTAAGCGGTAAAAAGTTGATAGTTGACAGTTGACAGTTGAAAATGAGTAATACTTCGACAAACGACTACTAACTATCAACTACCGACTACTATCTACCAACTACTTACTATCAACTACATACTACTAACTACATACTACTAACTACTATCTACCAACTACATACTACTATCTACCGACTACTAACTAATCACTAACTACCGACTCATCACTATAATCTTCTCTATATTTTTTGCTGGGATGCCTGCCACGGTTGAATAGGGTGCGGTGTCGTTGGCTACCACCGACTGCTCACCCACCATTGTATAACTGCCCAGGGTAACGCCCCGCAACACGAATGAGTCAGCCGATATCCAACAACCATTATCAATAACGATGGCTGCCGTTTCTGAAAATAAAGGGGAAGTATCGGCAGACTGAACAGTACTGAACAGCTTCACTCTTTCGCCAATGCGGCATTTTTCGCCAATAACGATTTTATCCTGACAGCCGACGCAGGAATGTGCTCCTAAGCTGGACAGACTCCCCATCTCCAGGTTCCAGGGATAGTCAATTGTTGCCGTACGACTGATGGTAACTGTCTTGGCTAGTCGGGCACCAAAAAGGCGGAGCAGCAGGTTGCGTGGTTTCTTTATCCGCGTGGGAAAAGCCCTGAACAAAGTAGCATTAATCAGCTGCCAGAGATTGGCTTTTATCAGGGTTGTCATGCCGGCCGGTGCGGAGGGGCTGGCCATTAACTCAAATTCTTCGTCCATGGTTTGGGGTATTCTGGTGTAAGAGTGTAAAGGTGTAAGGGTGTAAGCGGTAAAAAGTTGAAAGTTGAAAGTTGAAAATGAGTAAAAGAATAAGGGTGTATTCTGGTGTAAGCGTGTAAGGGTGTAAGGAACAGTGATCAGTAATCAGTTAACAGTCATCAGTTAAGAGTGATCAGCCGGGTAAAAATGGAAAATGAAGGAATGAAAAATGGGAAATAGGAAATAGGAAATAGGAACTTACTGATAACTGTTTACTGATAACTACCTACTACTTGTGCTGAGCGTAGTCGAAGCATCTACCAACTCAATCCTGCTCTGGCTCTTATCCTGCGGACTTTTTCCTGGAGTTCGAACATCACGCCGCGGGGTTTCAGCATTAGGATATTCAGAATAAGAGCATTGTTATTGAGGATACGTGGAATGAGGTACTGTGGTATTTTGCGGGCTATTTTAAATCCCAGGGTGTAAGGACCGTATAAGTGGTAGTGTTTGATAATGTCCAGGTCTTCCAACGATTTTTTCTTTTGCAGCCGAGCTGTGGTACTTTTACCTCCTAACCGCATTCTCACCACAAAGCGGTTCAGGTAAACGCTTCTTACGTTTTTGTTTGTCAACCAGCGGAGGGTCATATCGTAATCGCTGGCTATGGAATACTGCGTATCGTACATTCCGTATTTTTCAAACAAGGACCTCCGCACATAAATGGTGGTATGCAGGGGCACCCAACCAAATTTCAGGTAGCGCGACCGAAACGGTTTAGATGGATAAATGCGCCTGACCTTGCTGATATCTTTACGCTCCACATACAAGCCATGAGCATACACTATATCTGTTCCGGTTGTACGGTAGGTTTTTACAATGCGCTCTATCGTATCGGGTTCGTAATACAAATCATCCGAATGCAGAATACCCACCACTTCGCCGGTAGCTTTTAGTATTCCTTTGTTCAGCGCATCGTACAAACCACGGTCTTTGGCCGACTCGTAATAGGCCAATTGCCCGATAAAAGGGGCTATAGCGGCTTGTGTGCCATCCGTACTACCTCCATCAATAACGATATGTTCGATATCAGGATAGCTTTGCGCCAGCACGGAGCGAATACAATCAGCTATATGAAGATGATTGTTGTAGACAATAGTAATAATGGAGATTTTCATTGGGGGGAACTTACTACTAACGGGAGTACATTAGTCTATTTGATACGTTTGCTTTATATAGGCAACAATGGCTTCACTGTCATTATTGAACTTACGCTTCAGTTCGAATATTTTGGCATCTACTAAACAACGATAACAAAAACCTTGTAATAAGTGCCATATAAATCCTTGCTTTCCATCTAAGAAACCAAAACGAAATATATAACGATAAATAAAATTAATAAGAGGGCGAACAAAGAGGGGCATATGGGTATATCGTTGTTTTAGCCAACGAAGCTTTTGATCATCCGCACCTGTAAACTGAGCAGACACTTCATGTGCCGTTCCCAAACCATATTCGGTACATAGCATATCCACCATTTCGCGAGTGGCATAACCATTGTGTTTTTCAGTCCACCACGACAAATCATTCAGGTTATCATCTATTTGATTACCGTCTACCTGTATCGTTTTACCATGCGTAAGCCTTATATGTTCATCCATCCAGCGGTTTTCGCACTCACCCACTCCAAAACGGAAAACTTTTAAATACCAGCGTGGATACCAGGTTCCATGTAGCAACGGTTTACCGAGAAAAACTATTTTTCTTTTCACATAAATCCCGGTAACTTCTTCTTTTACTTCATCTATAGATTTTTTGATATTACTCCCCAACTCTTCATCAATATATTCATCAGCATCAATACGCCACACCCACTTCGTATTGATTGGACAATTCTGTAACGCCCAATTAAACTGAGTTGCATAGTTTCTCCATGGATTCTGTAGTACTTTAGCGCCAAGTTCTACAGCGATTTCTATTGTTCTGTCGGTACTAAAGGAGTCTACAACAAATATTTCATCCACATGAGCTGTTAGCGACCGGATGCAACGGGCAATATGCAATTCCTCGTTATAGGTAAGAATAATAGCGGTTATGGTCGACATACTTATTTTGTTAGTTCCCGTTTCTTAATAAACTTTGCAGGGTTTCCACCCACCACAGACCATGCTTCCACATCCTTGAATACTGCCGACCGTGCTCCTACTACTGCCCCCTGTCTTATCGTAACACCCGGGCCTATAAAAGCATCAGCTGCCACCCAAACCTGATCTTCGACAATGATAGGCTTTAAGATTAAACGGTGTGTTGAATCGGTAATATCATGACTCGAAGCACATAGATAGGTCTTTTGTGATATGGTTGTATTTGCTCCGATAGTAATTTTACCCTGATTATAACAGTCAACATTGGGACCCAAGCTAGAATAATCTTCCATTTCCAAATTCCAGGGTGCCCATATCTTCACACTTGAATAGATATTCACATGAGGCGCTAATGTAGCACCAAATATGCGCAAAAGAAAGTTACGCCAGCTACGGCAATACCCAGTTCCGAAGGGACGAAACAACAGACAATAACATATATTCCAGAGAACACGACCCATCTTATTGCGCGTACTAAAACAGTGGGAATATTGTGACAATTCTACTTTCATTTTTTCCATAGGACTATTTTTCATTTAAGACTTCTGTATAAAACTCTTTCATTTCCTTAGCCACCTCCTTAATTTCATATTTCTCTCCCACCAATTGTCTGCCACGCATTCCCATTCCCTTTAGTTCTTTGGCATTTAATTGCAATGCTTCGTTAAGGGCATTCGTCAGATTGGCTACATTTAGTTCTATCCACCAACCACATTTCTCCGTTTCCAGTTCTTGCCAGGGAGTGCCGGTAGTGGTTAGCACGGGTAAACCGGTGTAAAGTGCTTCGGGCACTACTATGCCAAAATTCTCACTGTAGGTAGGCAATACAAATAAGTCGGACCTCTGATACAACTCCCATTTCTGCTTGCCGTATACGCCGCCTATAAAGTGAAACTGATGTGCGACTTTTCTTTGGATAGCCAGTCGCTTTAATTCTTCCACATAGGCAGCATCACCTTCGCCGGCTATCGTAATATGGAGGGCAGTAGCAGGTAGTTGCGCCACTGCTTCAATCAGCAAGTCAATGCCTTTTTTGGGATGCACGCGCGACAGAAACAGAATATTCTGCACCGCTTTCCATTCTGTTTTGGGCAGTACATCTGTGGTCTTTATTCCGTTGGCAATAACAACTGCCGGTTGGGTATAACCCAGCTTACGAACCTGGTCCAACTCTGACTGTGCAGTGGTATGAAAATAATCAACCCTCCTCAATGCCCGACGTTGATAGAGCGCAAGTGCCATTTTTTTTTTCATCGAATGACGATGGAGAATATAAGACTCTAACATACCGTGGGGCGACAGCACTACCTTTATGCCAAGACCTTGAGCTACTTGCTGAAACAACCAACACTGAGGTTCCCATATACCATTGATATGCACTATATCCGGTTGGCTGACTTCTAAAAATTTCCGAAACTCTGTTGCCAGACTACACCAACGATTCAAGGATAGATCGAAAAACTGAACATGCACATCCTCCAAATAAACCGGATTAGGGGAAAGTCCGGTAACCACAACTAAATCGACCAAGGGTTTTAGTTCAGCCGATAGTAGTTGCATATAAGCAGTTGTACCCCCGGCTGTTTTGTCTATGGACGTAATAAAATGAAGTACTTTGGGGTGACCTGTAACAGACGGATGAGGCTCACGTACAAAGTCAGGTTCGTCCGTTGTATGGTTGACCCATTCGTATAGTTGCTTTACCTTCCCCGCCACCATAGTTATGGAGTAATGTTGCTCTATCAGCTTGCGCCCCCGCTGCCCCATTTCAAGTCTTTCTTGTTGGGTACAGTTGGTAGCTGTTGTAATGGCTTGCATCAGGTTAGTTACCGACAGGTCTATCCACCAACCACAGTTCCATGTTTCCAATTCCTGCCAGGGGGTCCCTTTGGTGGTAATCACGGGAGTGCCCACTGCCAATGCCTCTGCCACCACTATACCAAAGTTCTCGCTATAGGTGGGCAGTATCATCACATCGGCCGACGACAGGAAATCCCATTTTTCAGTACCATACTTAGCACCTACAAAATGTACATTGGAGATACGGTTAGCAATTATCTGTTGCTCTAATTGTGCCTGATAGGCGGAGTCACCTTCACCCGCTATTTCCAATGTCCAATCGGTAAGTTGTAATTGCTGCCAGGATTGCAACAGCAGTTCTATTCCTTTTTTAGGATGTATGCGTGATAAGAAAACTATTTTCTTTGTACTTGTAGGTTTTTCAAAGCATGGAACGACCGATAGATCAATACCATTGGGAATAATGGCCACCGGATTGCCGAAGCCCAATGCACGAACACTTTCTTTTTCTGCCTCACAGGTAGCGTGTATACATACAGCTTTTTGCATATCCCTGCGCTGATACAACCACATGGCTATTTTTTTACGCCGGGGATGTCGCTGCATAATCCAGGGTTCTAACATGCCGCGGGGAGTAATGATATAGGGAATGCCTTTGAGGCGGGCTGCTAACGCCATGATATGAATATAAGGATCCCATACATGCTGCAAATGAATAAGGGCAACTTCCTTTTTGTTTAAACGGAAGGCATACAGAACTAAGTCCAACAATGAATGAAAACTGACCTGAAACGTAGTACTTGTATTTGTCTTTACCGGCTGAGCGGATGGTCGGGTTAGCAGCTCTACCACTTCACCCTCAAGCGACAGGTATTCACAGGTCTGTGGCACACTCCGAGATGGACCTCCGCCACTTGTGTCTATACTACCTACTACATGGAGAATTTTCATTCTTCTATCATTTTATAAATTACTTCAATTTCGTCCAACATCTTGTTAGGCTCAAAACGAAGAGCATTTTTTAAACCTCCCTTTATAAATTCAGCTTTATCCTCATTCTTCAATTGTATAGCCTTTTCAATTATAGGGGCTGCGTTTGTTGCCCAAATTTCAGAAGCTTTTACTTCAATTGGTTTAATGGGTATCAAATAAGCAGCATCCCCCGCCACTTCATTCATTGGAGCAGCATCAGTTGTCAAAACAGGACAGCCCGATGCCATTGCTTCTGCTATAGGCCATCCAAAGCCTTCGGCCAATGATGGAAATAAAAATAGACTGGCACCTTGATATGCTAATCGTAAACTGCTGTCTTCTATTTTATCTAGAAAATAGATATCGTCTTTAAAGGGTGAAATGGCTCGGACATCATCCAACTCCGTAGTGGGAGTAGCACCAATCATCAACAATGGTAGACACTGATCAGATAATTCTCGCCAGGCAGTATAAAGTTCCAATGCCCCTTTTCTATTCTTATAGAACTGATTACCGCCTACATGAAGTAAGTAGCCTTTAGACAAATCTAATCCTAACTGCTTAGTCAGCAATTCTCTTACTTTCTCGACATCATCCGGAGCAAACGATTGATTTAATCCGTTGTAAACTACAGCAGAATTGACGGGCATTCCCCCTAAAAAATAATGCAAGTCTTCCTGAGTTTTTTTAGAGATAGATATGAAATTCTTTCCCTTACTATAGCCCCATCTAATAAATGCCTGATATAATCGTCCACTCCAGCCGGGAATATTCTCGGGGATCAAACCCAGAGCCGACTGCTGTGCCAAAAAGTCGTGACAATGTATTATGTGTTTTCTGTCCTTTACTAAAGGAATCCATGGGCCTAGCGCATGGTCCGTAAAAACAAACAAAGTTTCAGCATTCCACTTTTTCAACCTCAGCTTTACTTCTAATGGGAATACAACAAATTGATCGATATATCCTAACCATTTTTTACAGTTTGCCGGCAAGGGTAATTTCACAAATCTTGCTTTAGCCGTCCACACTTCAACACTATGTTCACGTTGAAGCATTCCATCTAATAGCAACTGGGCATAACGGGGCATACTTTGATGCTGAGTAAAGGAAGGATGTGTAAATAAAACAATCTGCATATTACAAACTTTCAACTTTATTCAAAATTCTCCTACAAATATCTTCATGTCCAAGCCCAAGTTCTCTAACTCGTTTCATACCTGCCAAACGTATGTCCTCACGTAAAACTTCATCAGCCAATAATTTCTTACACATCCGTGCACATTCGTCAACATCGCTCCAATAAACGGCTTCTACACCTTCTTTATATAATTCTAAATGTTCAGATGTTCGTTCTGCACAGAATAATCCTCCTGCATAAGGTATTTCCATGGTTCGGGTAGTATGTAAGTCTCTATTGCCTTTAGAAAGAAAGCCTAAACAAACTTTAGCACCTTGAATAGCCGCAACATAATCTCTTCCACCCAAGCTTCCACCTCTATAGTATTTCTTTAGCTCATCCCAATAAGATGATTTTTGCCAGCGACCACCCCATATACTAACTAGTAAACCTTGTTTTATCAGTTCTAATAAAAACTCATCCCGTTTCTCGTGCCGCATCCAGGTACCTATAAATGCTACTTCCGATTTGAATTGAGTAGGTATTTCATCAACAGAATCATAAGGTTTGTGCATTAGTTCATCGTAGGACATCATCAACCTTAAAACAGATTTTGCACCTTTTGCATAATACTCCTGAACATTCTCTGCTCTCATGACAACACATAAATCATATAATGGTATCGCCTTTAAAAGAGAATTGAATCTGTTACCATCTCTCCCTCCTGTTGGGTCGTCATTATTGTATAAAATTATAGGACAGCTATATTTTCTTAAAATACGCAGCGCATTAGTAGAAAAATATTCACCTCCATTTACCCAAATTAAATCAGGTTGTCCAAATTTCAAGTCGTTTGCTTTAATCCAAATTCCAATATTATTCTGAAGGAATATATAACCTGTATGAAAATGGAATTTACTTGTTAACGTGCACTTTCGTTGTCCTACACTTCCGGGATTATAAATAAGAACTTTATGTCCGAGCCTTTTTAGAGCGCAAGCACGATGAAAAGACGTAGAACTCTCACTATCATCTCCGAAGTAAAGAATATTCATAAAACTTGATTAATTTTTTTGGAGAAAAAATAAACAATTATATATAGCAATACTAGCTGTATCCACCCTCTTAGAATATAGGTAAAAATCGTGGTTACACTTTCTGAAGCTGTACTTACACCAAAATAAGTAAAGAAAAAACCAATTGACATTAACCCTAAAATCGAAGGTGTGTAGTATCTTCTCTTATCGATGTACACAAATGTATCGGCGAAATTAAATAACAATATTGAACCAATAAATAAAACCAATAAATACCACCAGCCAAAAGACGCTAAACCTACACCTACGAAATTACCGGTTCTAAATCCTCCAACTCCATTTTTTGAATTTATATTATAAAGAAAGTCACCAAAAGAACCTTTACCAACACTCTCCTTATCAATGGCGACATCAAAGAATTTTAAAACTGGAGTTGGGAATGTGGCCCATAGTTTATCTGAAACCGCTTTTCTCATCCTAATATCAGGCCACTTTTTTAATTTATAAGCTTGTTCTATACTTGCATCGTTAAATTTCAAATTACAAAAGCGAGCTAAAAAAATATTGTCAAAGTAATTCTCATCCCACTCACTTACACTGATTTGAGCCATCTTCTTATAGCTTGCTAATGCTTTCTTGTCATTATAAGTTTTAATTGTTTCGTCCAATAAGCGAGTAGTTGAAATGTCAGATCTTAATCCTCTCACTACTACCATAGCTGTTCCCAAATCACTTAATGGTCCGGTTATCACCCAACCGACAATGGCAACAAGAACAATTATTTTAGGTTTAAAAATCTTATAATTAAACCGCCCAGTCATCAATCCTAAGAAATAAACCAAACCCACCATTAATAACCCTTGCATAAACATTCCCCTGGTATTGGCCATTACACCAAAGATAATCAAGACAAACCCATAGATAAAAATAGAAACTGTTGAATATACACGTTTTTGCTTGCTATAGATTTTGTAAAGAGGGATAAGCAAGGGCAAATATGCGTAAGTCTCAAAACCGGCAATAAAGCTTGATAATTCCGATTTAGAAGTTAGTTCTGAATAAGCATTAAAAAAAACTCTATTTATAAAAATAGCAATTAAACCAAAGCCACCCATAATCCAGAGTTGACGACTCACCGGTGTAGCATAAATTGGCGTATAACTTAAAAGTTTACGAAGAAGATTCTTTATACATTGCCACCACTTTTTATATAAGGAGAAGGAGATTAAAAGAACCAAAAAAGACAAAAAAGCGTGTATAAAAACTGTAATTGGGAACTTCAGATTATAAATCAGCGGTTTAAATTCTGTAAGAATAAATATGACTGGCAAGCAAAACTGAGTCAATGCAAATCCTAATAAAATCAGTGTAGAGAAAGTATACCTTCTAAAATTGAGCGGTTGTAAAATGATATGATATGTCAGCATCCATACTATCGAAGCAAAAGTAGTTCCAATAAAATTCGCGAAGGATGGGAAAAATATATTTTGGATAAGCACTGCAATAATGATAGCAATACTCATCCACTTTTTAAATAGTTTTAGAAACATAATTCAAAATTGATATCTATTTGAATAACAAACAAGCAAATGTTACGCTGTGCAGCTATTACACATTTCATTTGTCTGCAGATTTAACTCCAAAACATAGTAAATTGAGAATTCTATTAGAATTTACAAGATCTTTCATTATTTTGCAGAAATAGATTATTACTAATGCTACAAAAAGAGTTATCCCAAACAATACTATAAAATTTTGATTTGTTATCACATTTGTATTCTCTGGCTGTTTCATGAGCCATATACCAATATTTGAGAAATTAGGCAAAAAGAACCAATGAAAAACATATATTTCCAAGCTAAAAAGTCCTATATTCGTCAACATAATAGGAATTCTGAGTTCAAATTTTCGAAACAGAAACATCAAAATAACAATAGCTGGAAAACCTGTAAAATTAAAATTGAAAGGAAGTACATCTTGCCAAATGAAACACAAAATATAAATAAAGTAAGAGAATGTATAACATAAGTGAGATTCAAAAAACTGTTTAATTTGATTGTGTCTTGTAAATAATACACCGTATAAGAAAAAGGGATACATCTTTATAAAATTTAAATAATAAGGAAAATCTTTCATGTATCCTGTAAAATAAGACGCTGCTACTACAACCCAAAGAGCCACACTAAGAACGATATCAAGAACAATACTTTTTTTCTTATTTATATAAAATAAAGTTTGTAGTGTCAAATAACCTAGAAGCATGCACATAAATAAGGCTGCTAAAAACCAATAAGAACTGACTTCTCCAAGTAGTACTCCAAACAATTTACCATTGAAAAGAAATGAATATAAACTTCCAATAAAAATAAAAGGGATTAATATACGAAGAAATTTTTTCTTTAAGAAACTTCTGAAATCAAGATATTTCCACTCTGATTTTTGGCTGAAAGCAAATATGCCGGATAGGAACATAAAAAGCGGCATATGAAAACTCCCATAGAAATGATTAAACAAGGTATCGTTTATACCCATACTTTTTTCTGCAATATGACCCATTACTACCCAAAAGATAGCAAAGCCCTTTAATGCATCAATGTATTGTATTCTATTTTCCATATGAAATTTTCTGATTATATTTTATTTATTACTTCTTATTCCTTTTATCCAAGAATCACTAAGACTTTTAAAATCAGAAATTGACTCACTAATTAGAGTTTCTATAGGTTGATTAATTAATTTGCAACTTTTTGGTAAAACATAAACAAATAACATCAAATCGAGGAAAAAGCTCCCCATAGCCGCACCTGTTAATTCATAAGATTTTGCTAAAAAATATGAAATGCATACAGAAATAACAGCTACAATAGTACTTACTATTGTAAAATCGTAGGGTTTGTTAGCAGCAATAAGCACGTCAGAACCCATCCACCACAATCCATTAAACATAATACTAATAATAAATATATTCCACATCATATTGGGTGGATTCAGCGCCTTTCGAGTCCATAACTCATAGAACCACGGTCCTCCTATATACATAAAAACTACTCCTGAAATTGCTATGATAGATATGACAATTAAGCCAAATCTGAATATCTTACGGGCCTGCGGCAGATTACCAGCTCCCATCTCGTATTGAAGTTCCGGCAGAACTGTATAGATAACCATTGAATTTGCCTGCGTCACTGCACGGGTTAAAGTTCGCACCGTATTGAAAACAGTTACTGCAACTGGACCTAATGCTACACGCACTACAAACGTAGTACCTTGAAAAAATACAGCTTGCCAGACAGGTGACAAAAAATAACCAAAACCTTTCTTTACAATAGCATTCACATCATCTCTCAATATTATACCTCTATACTCTTTACTAATGGGAAGAATCTTCTGTGCAATGACTGCATACAGTATCGTAAATACAACAGCATTCATCAAATTAGTAAAAGCGTACATCACAATACTACCCTTACATAAAAGTACTACAAGACCAATAATCACATTAAATGCTGCATATACACTCATTAAATTCATGCCCAAAGATGCTTTGCGCGCAGCTCTAAAGTGTGCTTCATTTAATGGCATAAAAAAACCCATTAATCTTGCTATCATGAGACAAGCCACAGCAATGATGGATTGATTCTTGTCAATTAATGATTTATCGAATACATGAAAATAGTTTAATACGTAAAGCGAGATTAGGGATAGTAAAATAAAGGAAACAACCATCAATAAAATTATCCTAAATCCACTTTTTGCGACATTTGCTGCACTTTGCTTTTCACCTGATGCATATTTAAGAACAAAAGAGTTTGCCGCAGCAGTTCCAAAGCCCAACTCCGACAATCCAATAACAGTCGGGATTATGGTCAGTGTTAGCCACTCACCATAGTAAGCAGCTCCCCAGGCACTAATAAAAAAGGGTACCAACAGCAACTGTTCAGCTATCTTAATGATTTTCTGTACAGCCGAAGCCAATCCGTTTTTTAATAAATTTTTCTTTAAAGACAAGAGAGTAGTTGTTAGTGATAAATGATAAGCGTAATAGCTTTGAGAGGTATCTAGAAAATAGTGGCTAGAGCGTAGAACACATTACCGGTATCGTAAAAGGCATTACCGTAATCACGGAAGTCATTACCGAGAGCGTAGAACTCATTACCGTGGTCGTAGAATTGATTACCGAGACCGTTGAAGGCGTTACCGGAGTCGTAGAATTGATTACCGAGAGCGTAGAAGGCATTACCGAGAGCGTAGAACTCATTACCGAGATCGTAGATGAAGATTTTAGGTTAATACACTAGCGATTAGCACGTAGTCGGTAGTACTTCGACTACGCTCAGTATACATCTGGTACATAGTGGTAGTTGTTAGAGATTACTTCGACTACGCTCAGTACAGGTCTGTTGACTGTTGACTGATGACTGACCTGTGCTGAGCGTAGTCGAAGCATGACTGCTAACTGAAAAAACATCTTCCTATCCCTGATCCGATATTTTTATTAATTAGTAGTTGGGGTGGTTACGTTAGTATCCTTTGGAGTTCCTTTGCTTACCTGCCGTACTTTTTTGAGCAGTTGTGCATAGGTGTAATCCGCTAACTTGGCCGGATTGGTGCCTTTGTAAAGCACTTTTCCTATTTTCAGTATCTCGGCAGTTTGCGTCCATACGGCGTTGAACACCGAGATATTGTTTTGAACAATCATTCTGCGGTTGCTCGTTATTTCCATTTGTTGTTGACGGTCGGCAGTCAGCGATAGCGCAGCATCGTTGAGCCCTTTGATAAATTCATCCGTCAGTCCTTTTTCGGTCAATGGTGCTTTGTAGGTAGTGATATTATTGATAACGATACGCAGGTTGGAGACAACCCCTTCCACATCGTTATTATCTATACTCTTGCGTACAGCACTAAGTCCAAAAGCAGCATCGGTTATTTTCAGTTTTCCTTTAGCCAGATTCAAATACCCCGACACGGCAGCAATGGGTTTAGTGAGCCCTTTAATGGTGGCAGTGTAACGTTGTGTTATCAGGCTTTTGGCCAGGGTCTCTGATGCCGGTTCGAGCAATTCAGAGATAGTAGCAATCTGTGTTTCAAGCGTTGTTGCATAGTCTGGTGTAAACATTGGCGAAAATGCAGAGAAATCGGCAAGGTCGCGTTTCAAACTATAGGCAACAAAAGTTGAGACAACAGGCAATTCTTCATCCTTACAGTTGAAGTTTCGATTAATAGTTGTGCTCATGTTGTTTAAATTTAAACGTGAATAAATAAATATAGAAAAGGGATAGAAAGATGCGGTTTCTTAGTTGACAGTTGACAGTTGACAATTAACTGACCTGTGCTGAGCGTAGCCGAAGCGACCTGTGCTGAGCGGAGCCGAAGCGACCTGTGCTGAGCGGAGCCGAAGCGACCTGTGCTGAGCGGAGCCGAAGCGACCTGTGCTGAGCGGAGCCGAAGCATGACTGATAAGAAAGTCTGATTTCTTCTTTTTCTACAAATATATAATTCTGTCTAAATATAAACAATATGTAATTTTGATAAATTGAAAAGGTCTAAGACGAATCGGTTTTTTTAGTCGGATATTTAATGTTATTTAACGTATGGTAATCAGATTTCCATATCGGATTGAACGCTATTTTAGGTTGAATGCCAGTTTCCTTGAACGCAAAACTTATCCGTCCACTGACGGAAAACGTTGTAATTATTTTGAACGCAAATTACGCAAAAACCGCAAATTTTCACAAAAACAATTGTTCTGAGTACTACCGACTAGATGTATACTGAGCGTAGTCGAAGTACCACCTACTACTTAATCACCACCAACCGATTCATATTGTCTTGTTTGAAAGGCTGTACGGTGTCGCCATACCAGTTGGCTTTGATACGGTTACGACTGATGCCGTACTGTGTAACCAATAGTTTCGTTACGTTTTGAGCGCGTTTAGCTGATAAGTTCATATTAAGAGCTTCGCTACCTGTTGTTTTGTCGGCATATCCGCAAAGGCTAACCGTTGCTTTAGGGTTGGCTTTCAGGTATTCGGCAGCACGGGCAATGGCTTGTCGTTGCGTATCATTGTCGATGGTTACCTTATTGGTGGGGAAGAAAATATTCACCGGCAAATCGGTGCTTACCTCCGGTGCTGCTTTGACTACCGGTTCAGCCACTACTTCTACTTTAGGAGCTACGGGAGCAGGTTCCTTTTTTACGATGGGTTCGGCAACACGTTCGGGAGCCGGAGCTACTTTCACCGGTTCGACTACCGCTTGTTCCGCCACTACTTCTTTTGGCTCAATCACCGGCACAACATCGGCAAGACGTGCTTTACCCGCTTTGCCGCGGAAATGATAGGTAAAACCTGCTGTGAAAGCCGTATACAATTCATAAGGAGTATGCGCCACATAGCCGTTGTAATCATCGCGTACGAAGTTGTTTTGTATAGAAAGGTTGATATCAAGTGTACGTGAAAGCTTGTAATCGGCCTGAGCACCCATGCGAACAATAAGTGAGGTTTTGGTACTTTGCAGGGCATCTTTATCGCGAAAGGCCAGGCCAGTTCCACCAAAAACAGAGAAATCAATTTTGCGATTCGGATTGTAACCTGCCCACCAGTTACTGATATTTACCATCAGATCGGCCGCCAGATTATCGGCATCGAAAGACACATCGCGAAACGAACCATCAGCATTCTTATAGCGCACATCAGGCCAGTGGTGTTGAAGATGAGCGTAAATACCCCTAACGCCAATAACGGTAGTGAAGGTGTAACCCACACCGATACGTCCGACAAAACCACCATTCTCTTTTAATGAAAATGCAGTTACTTTATTCGGCTCGTTTTTCCAGAACTCATTGCCCTCGGCAACATAAAGGTTGATACCTGCACCGGCACTAATGTTCCAACCGGGTTGGAAAGGCTCTGTGCTTTTGCCTGATGACGATTGTGAATACACGTTTAATGCTAAAACAAAAGATAAGATTGAAAGAATAACTTTTTTCATACTGTACAATTTTAAATTAATGGTTATGTTAATTAATAATAGTCAGAGAATGGTAGGTAGTTACTAGTAGGTAGTTGATAGTTGGTAGTTGGTAGTTGATAGTTAGTAGTTGATAGTGGTAGTTGATAGTTGGTGGTTGATAGTTGGTAGTTGATAGTTGGTAGTTAGTAGTTAGTAGTTGGTAGTTCGCTTGCTACTTACTACTTTCTACTTACTACCTACTACTTACTACTTTCTACTTACTACCTACTACTTTCTACTTTCTACTTACTACTTTCTACTTACTACTTACTACTTTCTACTTACTATCTCAAGGTTGCGCCCTGGGCATATATTCAATTTCGGGAGTTGGGTCGGGGTTGCGTCTTTCGGGTAAACGGTAGCTAAGACCCACGGTAAAAGCAGTGAATATCTCCACCGGGAACGTTACGACATAGGCATTGAAGTTATCGTTTACAATATTCCCATCGGCAATAAGGTTGAGTTTCAGGTTTTCGTTGATGCGAAAATCGCCCTGTAGACCGCCACGCAGACAAAGCGAGTAATTGTCGGTTGAGAAATCGGCTTTATCGCGATGCACCACTCCCGTTCCGGCAAAGACCGAGAGATTGAACAGGCGGTTGGGATTAAAACCTCTCCACCAATTGCTGAGGTTGATCATCAGATCGGCCGTCAGGCTCTCCGAACCGAAAGCGTTCAATAGATGCAAACCATCCGGGGTGGTATAGCGGATATCCGCCCAGTGGTGTTGTGTAATACTCAGGAACCCACGAACGCCAAAGATAGGAGTAAAATGATAGCCCAGTTCCACGCGTTCCGTAGAACCACCATTGTCGCGGAGTGAGAAGATATGGGGTATTTTGCTATATGTAAATACATTTCCCTCGGCAAGATACAAGCTCAAACCACCATTTATCCCCGCTACCCAATACGGACGAAAGGGTACCGTGTAAGTAGAACCATCATCCAACCGTTGCGCATTGGCAAGAGATATTAATGTCAGAAAAAGGGATACAAGAATGATTCTTTTCATAAAAAAAACGTTGGCAGCTTTTAGAGATTAGTAGGATGAAAGATCAAAGACAAAAGATCAAAGATGAAAGACAAAAGATCAAAGATGAAAGACAAAAGATGAAAGATTGAAAATGAAACAATGGTGTATTTAAGTCTAAATTAGCGCTACTTAGCATAGTCGGACTAACTACTAACTAACTACTACAGACTACTTACTGATAACAGTTATCAATTATGAATTATGAATTATTAATTATCAATTAGTTGTCCTGTCCATACCCATAGGTAGCCCCATGTTTTTTGCCGTAGCCATAGCCATACTTCTTACCATAGCCGTAACGATACGATTTTTTATGCATGTCGGTACCGTTCAGCACAAAGTACATATTCCGGACTTTCTCCTTTTTAAAGAGGGTGGTTGCTTCCTCAATACAACGTTTGGGAGTATAACCGGCACGTACCACATACAAGCTGACATCGGCAAAGCGGTTGATGGCAAAGCTATCGGAAACAATACCTATAGGGGCCGTGTCGATAACAATATAATCGAATTGGGTGCGCAGCTCATTGATCAGTTCATCCAGCAAAGGAGTAGCCAGCAATTCGTTGGGATTAGGAGGTACCGGACCGGCAGTGATGACCGATAAGTTAGGGTGAATGCCCGAAGGACGAAGCAACTGATCTTTCCCCATGTGTCCCGACAGATACAGGGTAATACCGGCTTCATGTTCGATGCCCAGGTATTGTCCCAATTTCGGTTTACGAATATCCAGCCCGATAACCAACACCTTTTTATTCAAAAGTGCCAGACTCATGGCCAGGTTAATACTCACAAAAGTCTTACCTTCGCCACTAACGCTCGACTCCACATTGATGACTTTTTTATCGGGCGTATTCATCACAAAAAGCAAGTTGCTGCGAAGTAAACGCACCATTTCGGTAAAGCTATCGGTGCTGTTGGCTTTAATAATCACATTGCCCACTTCGGAGGCAGTAGGTATCTCGCCCAACACAGGTACTTCCGATAATTTTTCCAGTTCCTCTTTGGTATCAATATGATAACGCAGCATATCGCGTATGGCAATGGTCACAACAGGGATGATAAGGCCCAACAAAAAGGACATCAACAGCACCACCATTTTCTTGGGTGAAACAGGTATGCCGTTACTACGTGTCTTGTCGATGATTTTGCCCTTGGGAACCACTACCGACATGGTGAGCGAGTTCTCTTCTTTCTTTTGCAACAGGAATACAAACAAGGCCTCTTTGATACTTTGCTGGCGTTTGATAACGGTATATTCACGTTCCTGACGCGGAATGGCTTTGATGCGGACATTGTTCTGTCCATCCTTGGCCAATAAATCTTTTTGAGCAATCTGCCAGCTGCGTTTTTCGTTGCGGATGCTCGAGAGCAGGGTGCTGAACATGGATTCAATCTGCTCATCCATTTCTATCATAGCCTTGTTGGTGGCCGAAGCGGTACGCGCAAGTCGTTTGCGTTGCAGCACCAGTGTATTATAGTTGGTAATAAGCGAGTTCAGGTTTTCGCTCTTCACACCCGTACTGGCCGGCAATAGCTGACAGTAGTTTTCCTTGCGGTGCATGTAGTTGTCGATATCCGTCACTATGGCCAACTGCGTTTCCACCTCCAGCCGCTTTTGCGCATACTCCCCGGTTTGGCCAATAAACATCTCGGCTTCGGACGTAATATCGGTTAAGCCTTGATTTTGTTTATATTTTTCCACATCGGTTTCTACTATCCCGAGCTCCTTGGTTAATGTCAACAAACGCGCATCGATAAAAGCGGCCGTATTGGTTGCCACCAGGTTCTGATCTTTCATATCCTCACGGTTGTATACCTCTATGAGTTTGTTCAGAAAATCCTTCCCCATTCGGATATTGCTGGTCGTCAACACCACATTCACCACAGTAGTGGTCTTCGAAGTCAGCTCCATGGACGTGTTAGCCAACATGCTCTCGGCAATTACTCCCGGGTTTACAAGTTTCACCCCCACGGTCATATCTTCATCCGGCTTGAAAGCTCCTTTTGCAATACCGACAGTACCGAAAGGTAACCTCACCACACTATCGGTGGAATTGGCCTGAACACTAAACGCTACATTATCGTAAGTTCCTGTAAAAAGATAGGTTCCATTGGTTCGCACCAACACTTCAAATTCATAGCCTGTGGTGACACTATCCAACACATCAGCAGGTAAAGTGATGCGTATCGGACAGCTGCGTCCATACAGCGATTCATTTTTAAACGTACCGACATTTGTATACTGAGCATAAAGTCCCAGTTCGCGTACCACCTGTTCGGCCAGAGTAGCCGTTTTCAGCACCTCTAATTCATTGTCAACATTGTTCTTCACATCGAACAAACCCATATCCTTGAGCGCACTGAGCTCACTTGTTCCACCGCCTTTTTGATCATCTTTGAGCAAAACGGTGGTACTTACTTCGTAGATATTGGTGGTGGTCTTCAGATAGACAATCGCCAACAGAAGGCATATCACTATGGAAGCGACAAACCATTTCCAATAGGATAAGTATTTAAATAGAAGAGCTAACAGATCGACTGGTTGTTCAATTTCTTCTTCAGAATCGTAATATTCGGTCATAACAATAAGGGAATGGGTAGAAAATTATTTTTTTACTATGGTGAAAACAAGGCTTGTAAGTGAAAACAAAACCGACAGTGCTGAAATACCAAAACTTTCGGCAGCACCAAACCGGGATGAATTGGATCGTGACTTATTGGGCTCAACGTATACCACATCGTTTTGCTCTAAATAATAAGCCGGCGAAGAAATGATACCGGCATCGTTCAGATTCACGGTGATAATTTGTTTATGACCGTTTACACCTTCGCGCAATACTTTGACATTATCACGTCGTCCGTAAATACTCATATCACCGGCCATGGCCAGTCCTTCGAAAATGGTTATCCGCTCGTTAGTAGTAGTAAATTTCCCCGGACGGAGAACTTCACCGACCACATTCACCGAGTAGTTGATAATACGAATGGTAACCACAGGACGTTCTTTGCTGAACGCTGACGCCAGTTTTTCCTGCAGTTGTGCCTGAAATTGTTTGGTCGTTAAACCGGCCACCAATAGTTTTCCGAATACAGGGAAGTCAATATCACCGTCGGTATCTACCAAATAAGGCTGTAGACTAGGTTGGGAGTTGATGCTGTTTTGAGACGTAAGATCAGAAATCTGAGGAACCGTAAGATTATACATTCGCGAAGCTTCGGGCACAGATGTTACAACCGTAATACTCAGCAAATCTTTTGGTTTAATAACGGCATTGAATACATCGGCAGTAGTACCAACCTGCTTAGGCGCTTGTGTAGCCGTAGCTGTTGGCTGGAAATAGGCGATATTTTTTATGGACGTACAAGAACCGGTAAACAGGACAATGAAAAACAGAACGAAAAAACGAAAGAAGGACTTGCGATACATGGGGTTGGAAATTGGAAGTGGATAGTATTTTTATAATATGAATATCTGCGTAGTTACCTAAACAATTGACCACACAAGTCACAAAAGAGACACAAAAGCAGATAATGAAAATTTAAAGCTAAGTAAATTGTTTGGGAACTTCTATGGCACATCCGGGGATACTATTTGATAATTCATTTTCTGCCCTGTAGCCCATGTTGATTTTATTTGTTTTGTGGTTTTTGTGTTTAGACTTTGTGATTTTTGTGTAACAGCTATCACACGAAGTTACACAAAACAAAAAGCACAAAGTTACCAAAGAAAGATAATCATATTTTATAACCAGGAAAGAAGGTACAGAGATGGCAAAGCCCCGCCAGTCACATATCAGGATAGCTATAATTGTATATTTTAAATAGTTATAAAAAGAAAGGGGCTTTTACTTCAAAACCTGATCGGCTTTAATTTTCACCCTTATATGTAATGGTTGAATGACAAGGATCAAATAGTCTTTTGTCACTTTAACCACGATACCTTTTACGTTTTTCAAAGGACCGGCTACTACCTGAACCGTTTCATCAATATGAAATTCACACTCTTTCCCATCAGCCTTACTCAGAAAGTCCTTTATGGCCTGAATCTCTTTTAGTCTTATTGTAGCCGGTGCACTATTGTGAAATATAATACGCGACACCCCGCTTTTACGCGTCAAAGTCCGCAGTACCTCGTCGGTACATCTGACAAAAATATAGGATAAGAATAGTGGAACTTCGACCATCTTCACCCTATCAGACCATTTACGTGGTGTACGATGCAATGGTAGAAATACCTCAACGCCATCAGCTTTCAAGCGTTGTTCTACTTGTTTCTCAGCCTTTGCAGCTGTATATAGCACGTACCATTTCATTTTATCACCTGTATTTTTGATTTAAAAAACTATTGCTTAAATAACAGCAACAGATTCCTGACAATCAAAAAATTCATATATATTGAACCAACCGGAAATAATGAATCGCTTCGTTTTCAATTAAGAAAATATCAGAACAGAAAAATCTATTCTGATGATTCGTTATTTCTTTGGGCGGAATAAAGATTGATATTGTTTTTACAGAGAATTGACCGCATATTATCAGTTCAGACCCCAAATAAAGATTAAATTTAAAATTGTAATTAATACAAATTAATTTGCTTATTTAAATTTAAGACAAAAGTACCATAAATAATTTACAAAAAAAAGATACAATTTAAGCGAAATACACATAAACTCTACAAATAATTGCAAATTTCCTATCTTATTGTAACAAACAAAGTAAGTAAACAAGCAGTAAGTGCTACAAAAATATCAAGTTAACATTCAGACTATTAATTAATAACCTTTCATTTATAAATAAAAAAAAAACCTCCACAATGTGGAGGTTTCTGTAAAAACGAAGAAACAAGTCACCGGTTTAATTTAACTCTAAAATACTGAAAAGCATGATTCTGTTAACTATTTTTAAGCACTTGGCGCAAAATAGTTGTCATCCTAATCTCAAATTTATCGGACTTAAAATCCCTTTCAAATTTTTGGCGCGCAGCTCTACCCATTTGCAAACGGAGATCAGCGTCTTCAATCAAAAGTTCTAATTTCCCGACCAATGCCTGTATATCGTTTTTAGGGATAAGAAAGCCCGTAAGCGTATCGTCAACAATATCGGGAATACCTCCTTCGTAGGTAGAGATTACAGGTAAGGAGTATTGCATTGCCTCAAGCAATACCAATGGGAAGCAATCGTTTAAGGTAGGATGCACAAAAATATCAGCGGCTGAGAAAAAGTCGGCCTTTTCATTTCCAAACTTCTCGCCAACATAATGTACGCAGTCTTCTAACTGAAGTTCCTGCAACTTACACTCAAACTGTTGTTTGTCGATATCACCAACACCTCCCACAAAGGTACATTGAAAAACGAGATGCTTTTGTTTTAGAATTTTACAGGCTTCGAGCAACAGATACACTCCTTTCGCCTCCATAAGGTTGGATAAAAAGAACAACCTTACCGACGTATCGTCCCCAGTTGAAACTTTCACATGCTCAATATCCTTTATCCCATTGGGACAATAATATACATGCTCCTTCCTGACATACTTTTGAATATCGGGATACAAATGAGGTGAAAGTAGTATCACTTCCGACCCTTTAAAGACCATGCGGTATAATAAATTGTCGATAAATTTATCCTGATTGATACTAACACCTTTGTTATGAAAATGATATACGATCTTAATGCCTAACAGTTTGACTAACAATGCCAGTGTTGCATCTTTGTAAAATGGCATACATTTACTCGTCATAGAGAAATAGCACAAGTCGGGGCGTTGAAGAAGTACAGTTTTAAGTACCCTCCATAGGATGACAAAGAAACGCAACAACTTAACAAATCTCCTCTTTCCTATTTCCTCGATGGTTACAGATGTTCCAAGATTTATATATTCGCAACTGAAAGCTTCATTTACAATCGTACTGTTTTTTATCTGCAAACCCACTGTGGCTGCTCCGTGAACCGGAGGGGGCAGATGTAATACAAATAAAATTTTCATATCATTGATATTAGAAATAATTTAACGTGTAACAATTTATTCAAAGGCCTATAAAAAAGGTATGATTTATTCAACTAAGCCCTGACCAATTCGTTTGCTGCAAGAGCTTTCCAGCATTCGGTATTGTTCAGATAAGCTATATCACGATTAAAAGCGATGGACTTCAGCAACAGTTCCAGGTCATTCCAAAGGCCAAACTCCTCTATTTCCCATGAGTGTCCCCACAGGTGAAATACCCCTCCGTTGCTGAGTATTTTATTCATGAGCACTTCGGCCAACAATGGAAAATTCTTATTCCCTTTATAAAAAAAGAGCTGCTGCACTATGGGAAGTACGAAACCGGCTTTCAAACAATGCTTGGTCAACGTAACGCTACTGTGATGAAAAGCCTGCATACTTGTATCCATTAATTTTGTCTCAATAGCAGATGAAGTATGCAACAATCTGGTGGTACGTCCAAACAAAAATCCGGCTTCACTCACCAACCGAATATCCCGTTGTGAATATTTACCTCCGGGATAACAAAAGGCATCAACTGTCCGCCCCAACCTGTCCTGAAGTATCGTTTTACATTCAGCCACTTCGTACCTCGCTTCCTCCTCACCAAGTGTATTAAGGTAGATATGATTAAC
>Ga0302286_10000764_pt1 | contig 25152 bp, 23 predicted proteins | sample III_Fen_E2_3_FD_198765 | JGI IMG/M metagenome (GOLD analysis project Ga0302286, IMG submission 198765) | Peat permafrost microbial communities from Stordalen Mire near Abisko, Sweden - III_Fen_E2_3 | ecosystem: Environmental > Terrestrial > Soil > Wetlands > Permafrost | place: Sweden: Abisko...
TAAGCCCCTTTTGGGGGTTGGGGGTCAAAACTCAATATATATCATTAAATACTTTGAATTACTTATCTCCAAAACACAATCTTATTCTTTGTTTGATTTACTTCATTTAAGAATCGGATCAAAGAATAAGGTTCACTATTAAGGGGCAAAAGTGCTACTAAGGTTTACATAAAAGAAATAAGGTTTTTCTTTTATGCAGTATTGGGAGACAGCTTTACTACTTGCCAAAGCCTTGCCTGTTATGGACAACGCGTCCAACCTTAAAGAAACGGGTAGACACTGGGAATAAATTCAGAAACTATACTAGTTTCAAAATAGTGTAATATTGCATAAATACATAACGTTATTTTTAGTTGCTGAATGATGATAAAACAATAATAATTATATTTGTGCACTATTGATAGTTGGGTACCCTTGTTCTTTGAATAACACCATAGCATCTTAGTCTTTTAGTTTAAATCCAACCATTAAAAACCGGATCTATGACTATAAAACTACACGATATAATGCTTTTATTGTGTTTGAATAACAGCATACGGTTGGTTGAACCTGTTAAAACATTCGTAAAAGAATGTCATACAGGCAAACCATCAGGAACTAAAATTTTAGAAGGAAAACATTTTTGTTTAGATACAAAAACAGCCTTTGAAAGGAATTCTCATTTCTTTCAAAGGCTGTTTTGCTTTTTATAATCAGGGGGAAAAGATGAACAAAACTGGAACAACTTCACCAAAACAGACACTACCCAAGACCCTAACAGGGATACAGGGACTGGATGAAATAACTGGAGGCGGTGTGCCCACCGGGAGGCCAACACTTGTCTGTGGCAGTGCCGGATGTGGAAAAACCCTGTTTGCCATGGAGTTTATCGTTCATGGTGCCATGCTGTACAACGAGCCGGGCGTATTCATGGCTTTTGAGGAAACAGAACGAGACCTGACAGCGAATGTAGCTTCGCTGGGTTATGATTTAAATGCCTTAGTGGCAGCAAAGAAAATCGTACTGGATCATATTTATATCGAGCGTAAAGAAATTGAAGAAACGGGTGAATACGATCTGGAGGGTTTGTTTATCCGGCTCAATTATGCCATTGACAGCATAGGTGCCAAGCGGGTAGTACTGGATACAATCGAAACGTTGTTCTCCAGGTTACCGAATCCGCTGATCTTGCGTTCCGAGCTACGCCGGCTCTTTCGTTGGTTAAAAGAAAAAGGCGTGACGGCCATCATTACCGGGGAGCGAGGTGAAGGGACACTCACCAGGCAGGGATTGGAAGAATACGTTTCCGACTGTGTGATCATCCTCGACCACCGGGTTTCGGAACAGTCCTCGACCCGAAGGCTGCGTATTCTAAAATATCGCGGTTCAACCCATGGAACTAACGAGTATCCATTCTTAATCGGGGAAAGCGGATTTACCGTTTTTCCCATCACTTCTGTGGGCTTGGAGCACACAGTATCCTCTGAACGGATCTCCAGTGGCATTCCCCGTCTGGATAGTATGTTAGACCAGAAAGGGTATTACCGTGGAAGCATTATCCTGGTCTCCGGGACAGCCGGAAGCGGGAAAAGCAGTCTAGCTGCCAGCTTTACAGATGCCGCCTGCAAACGGGACGAAGGGGTGCTTTATTTTGCCATGGAAGAATCGCCGCAACAGATTTTACGCAACATGCGTTCTATCGGAATCGACCTGGAACCCTGGGTAAAAAAAGGTTTGTTGTTGTTTCATGCCAAACGCCCTACTTTTTATGGTCTTGAGCCCTATCTTACCGCCATGCACAAAGTAGTAAATGATTTTAAACCCAAGGTTGTGGTGATTGACCCGATCAGTAGTTTTATCGTTGGCAGCAACCTGATGGAAGCCAAGTCGATGATTATGCGCATGGTGGACTTTTTAAAGACCAATCAAATAAGCGTATTTATGACCTTGTTGACAGAAGGGGTAAACGACTATACCGGCATTGATATTTCATCCTTAATAGATACCTGGTTGCTCTTGCGAGACATTGAAATAGGCGGAGAGCGCAACCGGGGAATGTACATCCTTAAATCACGCGGGATGGCTCATTCGAACCAGATACGGGAATTCAAACTTACCAACCACGGAGTTGAACTGCTGGATGTGTATGTAGGTCCGGATGGTGTATTAACAGGTTCCTCGAGGATTGCACAAGAGGCCAAAGAAAAAGCAGAAGAATTATTACGGCACCGGGAGATAGAAAACCTACAACAATCCTTAGAGCGGAAACGCAAATCGATAGAAGCACAAATTGATTTCCTGAAAGCAGAATTTGAAGCAGAAGAAACAGAAACGATCAACAAAATAGCATTCAACAAGCTGCGTGAGGATTTTCTGATCAAGGACAAGGTTAATATGGCCAAAAACAGAAAGAGGGATACGGACAAAGAAACGAGCGCCACCATTCATAAAAAAGGGAACCCTAGTAAAATGGAATGATCATGACACATAAAAAAGAATTGTTGGAGATACACCTTCCAACGCAGAAGCCACTAAAGAAAGGCAGCGACACCTGGATATTAAGGTTGTATGTGGCCGGGCAGACGCCAAAATCGATTACTGCTTTCAAAAATCTGAAAGCGATTTGCGAAGAGCAACTCAAGGGCAAATACCAGATAGAAGTAATTGACCTGATCAAGGATCCCAAGCTTTGCCGGGAAGACCAGATTCTGGCCATTCCTACCTTAGTGAGGAAATTACCGGTGCCTGTACGAAAAATCATTGGTGACCTGTCCAATACTGAGCGCGTACTGGTAGGGTTAGATTTAAAAGAACTTGTAGTATAATACTCAACATCAACTAGTATGACAAAACAGAGATTTGTATCGTCAAACGAGGTGCAGGCATTTGAAAAGACAATAGAAGACTCAAAAAATGCCACTTACCTGTTGCGATTATACGTAGCAGGTACAACTTCAAATTCTGTGCATGCCATTGCGAACATAAAAAGGATTTGCGAGGAATACCTGAAAGGCCGCTATCTGTTGGAAGTGATCGACCTTTACCAACATCCTACTTTAGCCAGGGGGGAACAGATTATTGCTGCCCCAACGCTCATTAAAAGGTTACCCTTACCTTTACACCGGATTATTGGCGATCTGTCGGTATCCGAACGTGTACTGGTAGGCCTTGATTTACGAAAAGCGAATTAAACAAGCTACAAACTCTGTTTTCAAACTTACACTATGATAACGGAATCAGTTCATAAGCGAGAAAAGCAGCTCCAGCTCGAAAACGAAGAATTACGGGCAAGCCTGGCAGAAGCAACAGAAACACTTCATGCGATCAGCAACGGTGAAGTTGATGCCATAGTAGTTATGGGCGACCATGGAGAAAAGATCTATTCCATTACTTCGGCAGAGACACCTTACCGGGTTATCCTTGAAGAAATGAATGAAGGGGCTGTTATACTTTCGACCGATGGAGTTGTTCTCTACTGCAACCATCGGTTTTCAGAACTGGTTTCCACTGTTCCGGAACAAATCACAGGGTCCTATTTTAGCCGGTTTTTCTCTGTAAACGACCTTCAAAGATACCACGACTTACTCTTTGCAGGCCTTAAAGGAAGTGTTGATGGAGAGTTTACCTACCAAAAAGAAGATCTGACTCAACCCACTTATTTACACCTATCATTTAGTCCTTTGCCTCCCGATCTGTTAGGTAATGTTTGCATCATGGTGACCGACATTACCGAGTTAAAACGGAAGGAAAAAAGATTGCTCAATTCACAGGATTCATTGGAGCAACAAGTTGTTGTAAGAACATCAGAACTCACTCAGACAGCAGAGGAATTGGCACAATCGAAATTTGCCACTTTAAAATTATTGAATGAAGCCATTAAAGCAAAGATTGTATTAGACAAATATAACGAAGAACTGACACAACAAAACGAGGAAAAAGAAGAACGAGCCGCCGAACTGATCATTGCGAATAAGGAACTTGCGTATCAAAACGAAGAAAAAGAAAAAAGAGCACAAGAATTAATTATTGCCAACAAAGAACTGGCTTTTCAAAATCAAGAAAAAGAAAACCGGGCAGCAGAGTTAATTCTGGCCAATGAAGAACAGCGGAAAACGAACGAGTACCTCGAGAATCTGATTAACTGTTCAAACGCCCCGATTATCGTGTGGAATGCAGCGTTTAAAATCACCCGGTTTAACAAGGCCTTTGAACTCATTACCGGAAGACGTGAAAAGGAAGTACTGGGCAAGCCCCTTGAAATACTTTTCCCGGCATCTGAAAATACCAGTTCGATGGATTTGATCAGACAGACCCTGACCGGTGAAAGGATGGAGGTTGTCGAAATAAATACTGTTCATATTGATGGTTCTGTCCGCAGACTGCAATGGAATTCAGCCAATATCCTGTCCCCGGGTGGGGAAACCATTATTGCAACCATCGCGCAATGCCATGATATCACCGTCCATAAACGTGCAGAGGAAGAAATCAGGAAATTAAACGAGACTTTAGAGCAAAAAGTTGCTGAACGTACAAAACAGCTGGAAGAAGTCTATAAAGAACTCGAATCGTTCAGTTATTCCGTTTCGCACGATCTACGGGCTCCACTCAGGCAGATTAATGGTTTCATTGAGTTACTGATAAAAAGTAATTCCGAGAAACTGGATGAAACGGGAATCCGTTATTTGAGGATTATCTCAGAGACCTCCCTAGATATGGGAAATATGATTGATGCTTTATTAAATTTTTCAAGGCTAGGCAGAACGGAAATCCAACAGATCCATATTAATTCCAGAGACGTGGTTAACAAAGCATTAAAAACTTTTGAGGAGGAATTAAGCAGCAGGAATATTGAGCTAAAAATAGCGGAACTGCCTGATGCAGCAGGTGACGAATATTTAATCACTCAGGTGTGGATAAATTTAATATCCAACGCGTTGAAATATACCCGGAAAAAAGATAAAGCATTCATAGAGATTGGGGGTGAACTTTTAAACAAAGAAACGATATTCCACATTAAAGATAATGGAGTTGGTTTTGATATGAATTATGCCGGCAAGCTATTCGGGGTATTCCAACGGTTGCACAAAGCCAGGGATTTTGAAGGAATCGGTATTGGGCTGGCCAATGTAAACAGAATCGTCATGAAGCATGGCGGAAAATGCTGGGCTGAAAGTGAAGTGGACAAAGGAGCCACCTTTTATTTTAGCCTGCCAATAAATCAATAGAAATACTTTACACAAAAAAATAATTTTATGGACACTGAAATCAAAACTATCCTGATTGTGGATGACAGCCCGAAAGATGTGGAGTTAACCATTTCCGCCCTCTCAGAGAATCATCTGATTAATGACATCGTTGTGGCTGAAGACGGTATAGAAGCGTTGGATTTTCTCTACAAGCGTGGAAAATTTACAGGCTTTCAGAATAACGTTCCTGTGGTGATCCTTCTGGACATCAACATGCCAAGGATGAATGGTATAGAAGTACTGAAACACATTCGAACCACTCCTAAATTCATGACCATCCCGGTGATCATGGTTACTTCATCGGGAGATGAAAAAGACCTCATTGAGAGCTATGCATTGGGAGCTAATTCGTATGTGGTAAAACCGATCGATATAGTCCAGTTCATTGCTGCTATTAAAGGATTAGGACAATATTGGGCTGTAATCAATAAAGTACCGAGCTTGCCTCAGGACATCTTTAAATTTTAAAAAACACGAGCAGTGCAGATGAATTTGATATGTCATGCTAGCAGTAATTCACAGGTCATGGCTAGAGGGAGTACAAAGAGTGTTTCAACAGACGAGTCATTGGGTTCTGGAGGTTGGTTCAGGGCATTGCCGATCAGGTTCATGAAGGGTAAGAAATCAGCGTGGACAAAAGAATCAGGATAAAATAAAGTGCAATCATCATGTTAAAATTAAGTATAAAAGCAAAGATCAGCTTAAGCTTAATCACCGTGTTTACCATCATGCTGCTGGTATCAGTCTACATATTTGTGCAGTTACAGGTCATTAGCAAGCAAACCCTTCAACTCTACAAGCACCCTTACCAGATTAGTAACACGGTCAGGGAAATAAAAAATAAAATTTATACCACTGAGAACCTGTTATGGGATTTTCAACATGCCGGAAACCTGCACCAACTGGACAGCCTGAAAGCAGAAACAGATTCTGCCGACGCATTCATACAAGAGGGGTTTAACATAGTTTCATTGAGTTATTCCGGTGACAAAGCAACTGTGGACAGCGCATATTCGGCCTATATATCCTGGAGAATGGCCCAAAACAAATTCTATAAATTAAGAAAGGAAAATGGATCCGAAAGCATTCAAGCCGAATTAAAATCAGAAGACCGCATAAAATTCGATAAAATAAATAGCTTCCTTGCACTCATCTCCAATACTTCGAAAGATAAAGCCGAAAATACTTTCAAAGAAATCATGATCACCGAGAATAATTCAAAAATTATATCCATCATCTTGCTTTTATTCTCAGCCCTGTTGATTACATTCTTAATCTGGTACCTCTCGCGCAGCATTGAACGACCGATAAAAGCCTTTTTAAGAGAAGCAAATCTCCTATTGAAGAAAGAAGAAAAAACGGAATTTGTTGCAGATGAACAAATAATGATACTGACCCTCAAAGAATTAAAGAATGCCTATGTAAGCATCGAGAAGCAAGATTACGATATTAGCCTCAAGAATAAACAGCTTTCAGAAATGAACCTTGAGCTTGAAGAAAAAATAAGGCAACGAACTGTTGAGTTGGTCAATGCCAACAATGAACTTGAAAGGAACATATTAAAACGTACGCATGAATTAAATGATGCCCTGGAATTAAATTTTAAGATATTTGAGACCTCTCCACTCGGTATTATTGCCTTTCGTGAAGATGGTCCCTGTATATTTGCAAACACAGCAGTGGCAGAGATTAGCGGTGGTACCGTGGAAGAAATGCTGGAATTAGATTTTCGTAAACTCGAGAACTGGAGAGAAAACGGTTTATTTGAAAAAGCTGAATCAACATTGAAAACTCTTGAAATACAAAAAGCGAGTATTCATACAATTTCAACATTCCAAAAAGAGGTCAAGATAAGATACCATATGTCCACTTTCAAAAACAAAGAAACATTAAACCTGTTGATGATTGTGGAAGATATAACCGATCTTATGTTAACCGAAATTGAATTGAAAAAAAAGACCGAGAATCTTGAACTTGCCAATAAAGAACTTGAAGCATTCAGCTATTCTGTCTCTCACGATTTGCGTGCTCCGTTGAGGCATATCGGAGGTTTCATTGATTTACTCATAAAAAATAACTCAACTCAACTTAACGAAACCGGATTACGATATTTAAACATTATCTCTGAGTCCTCCAAAGAAATGGGAAATCTTATCGATGCCTTATTGACATTTTCAAGATTAGGAAGGACCGGGCTTCAAATCACCGAATTAAACCCCAAAGATATGGTGAACAAAGTGCTTAAAACTTTTGATGATGAAATGAAGGGTAGAAACATTGAAATAAAGATATCCGAGCTTCCAAATGTACAAGGGGACGAAAGTCTAATCAAACAAGTATGGATTAATTTGATCTCCAACGCCTTAAAATATACCCGAAACAGAGACAAGGCAGTGATCGAAATTGGAAGTGAGATGGTGACCGGTAAAACCATATTTCATATAAAAGATAATGGGGTTGGTTTTAATATGAAATATGCCGAAAAGCTCTTCGGGGTTTTCCAACGAATGCATAAAGCTTCTGATTTTGAAGGAGTCGGGATTGGGCTGGCAAATGTAAACAGAATCGTAATGAAACATGGCGGAAAATGCTGGGCTGAAAGTGAAGTGGACAAAGGTGCTGCATTTTACTTTAGCCTGCCAACGAAATAATAAACATACTTAACTCATAAAAATTATGAAAACGGATATTAAAACAATTCTGATTGTAGACGACAGTAAGAATGATATTGAACTTGCGATTGCCGCCTTATCTGAAAAAAATCTGGCCAATGAAGTAGTGGTTGCAGAAGATGGCGTAGAAGCCTTAGACTTTCTCCACAAACGGGGAAAATTTGCCGGTTATCAAAATGGCAACCCGGCCGTTATTCTGTTAGATATAAAAATGCCCCGGATGGATGGTATCGAAGTGCTTAAATATATCCGTTCAGAACCTAAATTCAGGTTAATTCCGGTCATTATGGTCACATCGTCTGCCGAAGAAAAAGACCTGGTTGAAAGTTATCAACTTGGGGCTAATTCGTATGTTGTAAAACCGGTGGATATAGTTCAGTTTATCGATGCCATTAAAGTGTTGGGACAATATTGGGCGGTTATCAATCAGCCACCGCCTTCCATTCCATAATTCCGTGAATTTATACCTCCTAATTAAAAGTGGCATCTATGGATACTAACATAAGAATTCTTCATCTGGAAGACTCTTTCAGAGACTCAGAGTTAATACGTTCAATTATTGAAGGTGGAGATATTACCTTTGAATATTTTTTAGCTGAAAGCGAAAAAGAATTCCTAACTATCCTGGAAACAAAAAATATCGACCTGATTTTATCCGATTACAGCCTGCCTGATTATAACGGAAATGAAGCATTGAAGCTGGTAAAAGAAAAATATCCTTCAATCCCATTCATTTTCGTATCGGGGACTATGGGTGAAGATTCAGCGATTAACGCCATGATTAACGGTGCAACGGATTATGTGCTCAAGAACAAGTTGGAGCGGTTGGTTCCTGCCATCAAAAGAGCAGTCTATGAACAGGAACTGGAGATTCAGAAGAAACTTGCTGAGGAAGCCTTGAAAGAAAGCCAGGACATGCTTCAAAAAGCACGGAAACTGGCACAGTTAGGAGTATGGGACTGGAATGCCGATGGGGATACTGTCACCTGGACTGACGAACTTTTTCAAATTGCTGGCATTGACCCAAGGGAGCCAGTACCCTTATTTGAGAATCAAGCCTACCTGTATACACCAGAAAGCTGGCATCTCCTTCATAATGCAGTTGAAAATGCACTAAAAACCCATGAACCTTATGAACTGGAACTGGAATTGATCCGTCCCGACAACAGCATTCGGAATGTAAAGACGTTTGGAGGTACCAAGTTAGACAACCAAGGACATGTCATAGGGTTATTCGGAACTGTTCAGGATATCACCGAACGAAAGCGGGCAGAACAAGCCATTATCGAGGCCAATAAAGAACTTCAAGTTCAGAATGAAGAGAAAGAAAAACGTACTGCTGAGTTAATCCTGGCAAACAAAGCCTTTTTACAATCGGAAGAGAATTTTCGTCGTTCCATTGCAGAATCACCTTTTGGAATCCGTATTAATTCCGTGAGTGGACTCACCATCTATGTCAACCAGGCTTTCCTGGATATCTATGAAATAAGCAGCCTGGAAGATTTCAAGAGTAAATCCACCATAAACAGATACACCCCGGAAAGTTATATCCAACATCTGGAGAGAAAAGAAAAAAGGAAGCAAGGGGAAGAAATATCCGATTATGAAATCAGCATCAAACGCAAAGACGGTGAAATTCGTATGATCAAGGTCTGGAGAAAAGAAATCCTGTGGAATGACACGAAACATTATCAATTAATTAATCTGGATATTACCGAACAAAAACGGACCGAGGAGGCCTTGAAAAATTCGCAACAACAATTAAGGAACTTTGCTTCCCACCTTCAGAACATACGGGAAGAAGAAAAGATAGCCATTGCCCGTGAAATTCATGATGACCTTGGGCAGATATTAGTAGCTTTAAAAATAGACCTGGGCCTTTTTAAGCATGAAGTCGCGAAAGGAAACGGGTGTATAAGTTCAGAGGAAATCATGGGTAAATTTGACGACCTATCAAGGCTGGTCGATCAGACTATAAAAACAACCCGCAGGATCATGACGGGTCTGCGTCCTGAAATAATCGACTCACTAGGATTTCTGGAAGCTGCCAGATCGTACATCCTGGAATTTGAAGCAAGGCATCACCTACCCTGCCAGTTTACATGCACCCTATCCGAAGTGAATATTGCTCCACAGCAATCAGTAGCATTATTCCGGATCCTGCAGGAAGTGCTGACCAATGTATCCAAACATTCCATGGCAACAGCCGTAAAAATTAAAGTCAGTGTCCATAGCCACAAATTAATTTTGGAAATCATTGACAATGGAATTGGGTTTGATGAAAATCGCCCGGTGCGGGAAGACTCGTATGGAATGATAGGAATGAAAGAAAGGGTCATTTTACTGGAAGGAAAGCTGTTTATTACCGGAAAACCAGGCCAGGGAACAAGTGTACGGGTTGAAATACCTTACAACAACAGTTCATCTAGTTCTATTTAATGGTATTTTCCAGTCACTCTTGGATATTGAGAATAAACCAATTGAACAACCTACATAAATAGAACATCCTACTGACCCGGGACTTCAAGTCCTGGCTATAACAGAATGCTCTAGGATCAGATTTTTGGACTATCCATTCTCCCGACAGAAACAAAAAGGAAATGACAAAACCACTTGGGATAGTAAGTACCTGGTCGGAGGCATTAAATTATCTGATATGTAGCATGTTATAAGGTTAAAGTTTAAATACAGGCATTTGATTCTTATATATTTGACATTATAAACCGACTCTCACTATTTATTCCTGTAAATTAATTATATTTGCAGCAAAATAAACAGATTAACTGCTTAAATGGATTTGCTAACCTACCCTGTATGATTGATAACGATAAATCCCTCGAAGACCTTGCAGCAGCGTCAAAGCCTACCGGTAATGAAAATATCTTAGAACGTAACATTCCAGTCAAAGAAGACCTATTCTATAAGGCGCTGCGTGAGAAAATGGCCAAAGAACTTTGCAACGCTTACAAGGATCTCAAAGATACAGACCTGAAACTGGCCTTTCAGAAAGAGGAGAAAGAAAAGCGATCGGCGGAATTATTTATCGCCAACAGAGAACTGGCTTTCCAGAATGAGGAGAAAGAAAAGCAGGCAGTAGAATTGAAAAAAAGCAAGGAACTGCTTGACGAGACAGGGAAACTAGCCCGGGTTGGGGGATGGGAAATTTATGCCCAGAATCATGAATTGTATTGGTCGGATGTTATATATCTGATCTTTGAAGTAGAAGCCGATTATCATCCTTCCGTAGAATCTTCCATTGATTTCTTTGTACCTGAATCCATACCTGTTTTTTCAGAGGCTCTTTATCAAGCCCTCACAAAAGGAGAGTCCTTTGACCTGGAGTTGCAACTAACCAGTGCAAAACAAAATAAAATCTGGGTCCGGGTTATTGGACATGCATACCGCATCGATGGTGAAATCGTGAAAGTCAGTGGTATGTTGCAAGATGTCACCGACCGCAAGCTGGCAGAGGAAGTACTGGTAAAAATGAAAAAAGCGATTTACACATCGGGTGAAGCCATCTTCCTGACCGATCAGGAAGGTGTGTTCACTTATATCAATCCGGCATTTACCCACTTGTATGGTTTTACTTCTGAAGAAATACTAGGCAAATCAACTCCGAAGATTTTAAAGAGCGGGATTTTAAAAAAGCCTTTCTATCAGGAATTTTGGAAGAAACTATTAAAGGGGGATGCTGTTCGGGGGGAAATTATCAATAAAAGAAAAGACAATACATTAATTGATATCGAGGGTTCCTCGACTCCTGTTTTTGACGAGGAGAATAATATCATTGGTTTTTTAGGAATTCAACGCGACATCAGCGAACGAAAGCGTAAGGAAGAGGAATTAAAAAGTTCCCAGTTACAGTTGAGAAAATTTGCCACACACCTTCAAAATATACGGGAAGAAGAAAAGGTAGCCATAGCCCGGGAGATACACGATGACCTGGGACAGATTCTAGTAGCCTTAAAAATTGATCTTGGCCTGTTTAAACATAAGATTTCGAAAGGTATCGGGGACATCAGCCCGGAAGAAATCCTGGATAAGTTTGATGACCTGTCGGGACTGGTAGATAAAACTATCAAGACCACCCGCCGAATCATGACCGGGTTGAGACCTGAAATAATCGACTCACTTGGGTTTATAGAAGCAGCAAGATCCTATATCCTTGAATTTGAAGAAAGACATCACCTGCCCTGTCAGTTTATTTCTTCAATACCGGAGCTGAATACCACTCCACAGCAATCGGTAGCATTATTCCGCATCCTGCAGGAAGCACTGAATAATATTGTAAAACACGCCAAGGCTACTGCTGTAAAGATTCAGGTGCACCACCATGCAAAGAAACTAACTATGGAGATTAAGGACAATGGCATAGGATTTGACGAAAATCATACTGTCAGACAAGACTCCTATGGGATGATCGGAATGAAAGAAAGGGTTATTTTACTGGAAGGGGAATTGCATATAACCGGGAAACCCGGAAAAGGAATTAGTGTAAAGGTTGAGATGCCTTATAGTATTTAATTCATTATAAGAAGGTTTGTAAAGTAGTTTATCCCAGAGAACGGCTAAAACCGGCACTGGAACTAAATAGTATAGTAACTTAATCATCCTAAAATCAGCATTCGATTCAGAATGCTGATTTTATGTATCAATCCACTTGATGTTTGAATCACCAGGTGATTATAGAATTAATGAAAGCAAAAGAAAAGATATGAAACAAGATACAGGCATAGGACTTTATTTATCGAATTCATCAAACAAAAACCACATTCTGGAACAAATACTGGCGAACCGGTATTTACAGGGAATTCTCGACTTAAGTTCCATGAAGGGAGTTTTATTCTCGACAATCACCATCAATCGCTTTATTGAAGAAGAGATTCGTCATGACCGGTTTGTGATCAGAACCCAAGAGAATGCCAGCCTGGGTTCCATGTCCAGCGGCCAACAGAAGAAAGCACTGCTGATGTATCTGATCGGGCAGAAACCGGCCTACATGGTGTTGGATGATGTTTACAGCAACATTGACCAAGAAACACAACAATCCATTACTTCCACCCTGACGCAATTGGCGGATTCAACGTTGTTGATACAGGTGTTTTTTCGTAGAAGTGACCTGTTACCCTCTATTGGCAGGGTTTTTACCGTTGACGGGAACAATCAGATTGTCGCACAACAGGATGCCGGGAGCTTTCGTTCCAATGAACCGGTACAAAGGGTTACTCCCCCACTCTTCAAACTGCCAAGCGGGTATGACGAAAAGCACACTGACATCAATCCATTGGTACAATTGAATCATGTAACAGTGAAATACCTGGAAAAACAGGTGGTAAAGGATATAAACTGGACTATCCAACCAGGGGAATTCTGGCAATTAAAAGGACCAAACGGCTCCGGGAAAAGCACAATTTTATCACTTATTACTGGAGATAATCCCAAAGGATACGGGCAGGATATGATGCTGTTCGGTAAAAAGAAAGGGTCCGGTGAGTCCATCTGGGATATTAAGCGTCAGATCGGGTACTTTACACCTTCCATGATTCTACAATTCACCAGGGATGACTCTGTGGAGAATATGATTATTTCAGGCCTGTTGGATTCGGTGGGCCTTTATGTCAAGCCAAGCGATATTCAAAAGGATATAGCAAAAAGCTGGATAGACATGCTGGGTCCTTACTACCGGAATAAATCATTTCAAAGCCTTTCCATCGGACAACAACGCATGGTGATGGTAGCCAGGGCTATGGTGAAACATCCACCGCTGCTGATCCTGGATGAACCGACGGTAGAACTGGATGATGAGAACAGCCTTTTGTTTATTGACATGGTGAACGCGATTGCCTCCGGGAAAAAGATTGCCATCGTGTATGTTTCGCACAGGGACGAACCGGATCTGAAACCGGATAAAGTGTTTGAACTGATCCCGGGCATTGAAGGATCAACAGGCAAAGTGACAGAATCATAAGCAAACAGCGTCTAAACCATGATTTAGCAGATGAATACGATTTTAATACAACTAACTTTTCCAAAGTTTGATACTTTGGAAAAGTTAGTTAGGAAAATAATACTACAAATAAAGGTCGGAAAGAACTATTCTCTCCGACCTTTGTGTTAATATGTCTAATATAAACCTTATTCCGATACTTCTATGCTTAGGATTTTATCGCCGGCACGAATCAGGTCAATGACTTCCAATCCTTCCACTACCTTGCCAAAGCAAGTGTGCTGGCGATCCAGGTGAGAGGTGTTTTTCCTTGAATGGCAGATAAAAAACTGAGAACCGCCTGTATTACGACCTGCATGAGCCATGGACAACACGCCTCTGTCGTGATGCTGGTTACCGCCAGTCAACTCACAGGGAATAGTATATCCCGGGCCACCTGCCCCGGTTCCATCAGGACATCCCCCTTGTATTACGAAATCAGGAATGACACGGTGGAAAGTCAACCCATTGTAAAAGCCACTTTCAGCCAGTTTAATAAAATTAGCCACTGTCTTTGGAGCATCTTCAAAGAAGAACTCAACCTGCATATCCCCTTTTTCGGTACTGATTTTTGCTGTTTTCATACTTATATGTTTCTGTTAGTTTTTATTTTAATGGAGCGCAAAGGTCGTGATGTTTTTCGTTATTTCCAAATATCCCGGGGCGGATTCATTTTATTTAAGTACTGGCGAGAGTATTTCTTCCTGGTATCCTTTCGATATTTAAAACTTTTCCAAAGTTTGAGACTTTCGAAAAGTTAGTACCCTTATTTAAATCCGCTAAAAATATAGCTATACACCGCGTTGTTCAGATCAGGTTGGGGTTTCAGGAAACTCTTAGTCAGCAGGCTTGGAACTGAAATCATGTCACGTCCGATCATTTCTTCAATTGTATGGTAAAAGGGCAGGGATGTTTTCCCGACCAACAGGGGACTCAGGTCGTTGTGTTCTTCCCAGAACCGCAAGATGGTGATAAATCCGCTTAAATACAGATGATCCTTGGTGAATCCACCCCCCCTGAAAATACGGGTAACGATACTGAAAGCCAGGTCGGGATCTACATTGTAATCCATTCGGAGCAAATTGAAGCATTCGATAAAGTTGGCGCCACTGCACATCTGGTCAACAATGATGGCACGCAACGCAAATTTCTTTAACCGCTGCAGGGTGATATTTCCGCTCAAATACTCCGACAGGATGGCAAGTCCCTCCTGCGTCATCGTGTTTACCGGCAATCCGACATTGAAGATCTTCAGTTGTTGCCTGTTTGAATTAATTGTCGTGAGCATGTGAACGCCTATTTCGTGCTCAATCAACGCCTGCAGTTCTTTCCGCTTAAAATGAGCCTGTGGCTGTATCAGGATGCTCTTTTTAGAGTTCAGCACCATTACTTGCGATATTACCCGGTTGCTCAGCTCAATCTTTGCAGTGATATTATAGTCATTCAGGGCTTCTTTGAAAACAGCCATGGCAGCCTGGGCATCATAGATCGGTTCCTTTTTGGTCTCATTCGGAATATCCGGCAATGACAGGACATAGGTGGCATTTTGCAAGTCTTTCTTGGATGGACGTCCGAAATAGCGCAAGGAGTTATACAAAAACTTACCGGTATTCAGCGTATTGATCATGTCTATTTTATCAAAATAGCCATTGATAACCGAACGGTACAATTCACGGATCGACACATCCTGGATATCCTGGATGGGTATGCTCATCAATTGTTGCTTCAGCCTGAACGAATTGATCTTGATGGGATTGTACTTAAAGTTCGGCAGCTCGGTAAATTTATTTTTGAAGAACCGGTTTCTCTCGTTGGTAGTATTAATCGGGTTCACCTCAGCCAACAACTCAATGTTTTTAAGCAATGAATAGATATCTTTATCAATTTTCAACAAGCTTTTATTGTTGCTTTTATCTAATAAGCTGAGAGTTGACAGGTGATGCCATTTCTCCAGTTTCTGGCAAAAGTAATTCGCATTAGCCAGTATCGCTTGTTTGAGGTTTAATTGCAGGAGCCGTATGATCTTTGGATACGAATCCCCGGTCAGTTCGTCGCAATACACTTTTTTTATTTCTGTCGGCAACACCAGTGTGTTGGTGAAATGCCCGGCAATGTACTCGGCATTGTACCCTTTACCCTGGAACACATCATTTTCGGCTGTGACATTCTGAATATCCGGCAGGGCTATTTCGCTCAACACCTTAAACCAATTCCGAACGGTATCCTGATGTTGCTCCATATTAATCTGCTCGGTTCCGATATTGAACAAGGGCACTTCCCGATCCCACCTTTTGTAGTTGTAGGAGTGGATATCATACACGCAACATCCCCCGTAGATGGCTTCAAGCTTGGTGATCAGCGCGTTCAGGATTTTATAATACACCGCATGTTTTTGTTTGCTCAGTTTAATATCCGGGGCGCTGAGTTTCTTCTTCCACACCTTTTTGCCCCACACCTCTTCGTAGACGCACTCTGCAGGCCTGCGGTTCAGATCATATTCAAAACGTGAATCGTTCACAACAAGGGTAATGGGCATTGATTTCACAAAATCCTCGGTAAACGGATCCTCCTCATACCAGCGCTGATAATCATTCAGTGCAATTTTAGGCTGCAAATCATGCCTTAGCTGGCTTCCAGTATGGATAGCCGTGCAACAGAAAGGCACGTATTTCGTTATTTTAATCTTAATACCCCCATCCGGAGTCTCCAGCTCAAAAAGCTTTCCCTCTACAATGTTTTTGATGATTTCACTTACATCAACTTTGCTGATCTTCATATATTCCCCTGAGTTCTGAAATTCCGTTACTTTACTTTCTTGCAGCCACCACTTCTTCCAAAAAATCAATTATATTCTCCTGGAGCTTTACATTATTGAGCTTGTTGATATCGGCTATTGTACCCGGACTCAGTACATTTATTTCAATCAGTTTTCCACTGATAATATCCAGCCCGGCAAAATAGATCCCATCTTTCACCAGCTTTTCACCGATAATCTCACACATGGCTATATCCTTTTTGGTCAGCTTATAACGCTCCACGCTCCCACCGGCGGATATGTTGGAGCGGATATCGCCTTTGGCCGGTATGCGCCGCAGTGCACCGATGGGTTTGCCATTGAGCATCAGCACCCGTACATCACCATTCTCGGCACCCTCCACATATTCCTGTAAAATGACGTAGTTTGATTCGCCTTTCGACTTGTTGATATAAAATTCTAGCAGCGATTTGATATTATCCATGGCCCTTTTCTCCACCACAATCACCCCACGACCTCCATACCCATCCAGAGGCTTCATAATCATCTTATCCTTATCCGACTGTTGAATCACACCCAGCAGATAATCAATGTCTTTCGAAACAAAGGTGGTGGGTATAATTTCCTTGTTCGGATCGTAATAGGCAGCCGTGTATATTTTATTGTTGGCTTCCCGCAGTCCGTTCACCGAATTTAAAATAAAGGTCTCGTCCTTTATTGAATCCAGGAAGTTCAGCACAAATGGATCCAGCGGAGGATTATCGCGCATAAAGATAGCATCAAACTCCTTCAACACCCTCATGCCCTTCACAAATTGAGTGGATTGATGAAAGTTGGTCAGGCTGGTGGATACTTTCTGCGGATTAATAATGGTCCTGCAATTGCTTAAGGTAATGCTATCCCTGATGGTCAGATGCTGAGGCGTTGTAATGGAAACTTCATGTCCACGGAGCACGCATTCGTGCACCAACCTGATAGTAGAATCCTGCTTGGGTTTTATGGTTTCCCACGGATACATGATAAAACATACCTTCATAGTATTTTTTTTTATTGAATGAATTTAGTATTCTGAATCTGATTGTTACAATCATCCTACAAACATATCATAATTTTCGGAACATTGATTCCATTTGATTAAATAGTCTGAAAATTTAACAGGATTGTAATCAAAACGAGCCACCTACAATTTAGGAGAGTGAATCATCAAGCCCGCTATCCGGGGAATGCCCGATTTACAGCCAAGCTCATTCATTAGTTTACCCGATTGATCCTCTTCTGAGCGTTCCTGAACCATATCTTGGAATCCTTGTGCCCTGTTTAAGTCCCCGAAGTCTGTCGATCTTCGTTTCCCCGTCTTTGCCCCTATTCTAATGCCGTTGAAACGGGACTATACCGCCATCTGTTTTATGTATAGAAAGGAATCAGATATACTTTAGTTAGACTTGAGATAGGGTTGAATTAGGTTTACCTATCCGAACCCTATCTCAAGTCTATCTCAACCCTATCTGAACCCTATCTCAACCCCCTCGATACAGAGACCAGATGGCGAAGTAGTCCAGACCCGGATACGTTGAGATACAAAGCTGCGAACGGCATTAAAATTTCACAATTGAATAGACTCCCGGGCACTTTCCCGGCAGAGGGGAACGGAAGAAATAAGGGAACCACAACCTGAAAACAGAAACGATAAAGCTGTTTATTTTTGTAAATTCAATTCTTTTTGTGTTTATTTAAAATAAATCCACAAAATGTTGAATAGTTAATAAATAGTTTGTACTTTTGGGGCGGGGAAAATGATTTTTGATGGAATGGAAGAGGATACTAGAACATGGACGAGAAAAGTTAATAGCCTTAGAAATCAACTTTTCAATAAAGCATTGAAATTAAATAAGATAAACATATTGTAACATCAATAAAAGGCAGTTAAATGATAAGCCTGTTTTTAATAATTAATTAGTTTCTCATAATGAATAGTTAAGCGTAATTGTAAAAATGGAAAGAGACGATTTATCAACAAATTAGAGAAATAAAATTGAAACAAAATAAACCAATATATAACGATTAAAATTAAACTTTCATGAAAAGAACAATCTTATTTCTGTTAGTAGTAACGACTGCTTTGAGTTGTCTTTTAGCACAGACAACTAAGAATCCATTTTCAAAACTGGGGTACAAAAAACAAGTGATGTACACTTCTTCAAAAGGAGAATTTGAAGAATTTTACAAAAACGCTGATGTTGTTGAAATTGGTTCAGTGTATTTCAACACGAAAACAAACAAAGTTATAGGTTATGTTAATGAAGAAAAAGAAATAAAAAAAATTGCCTCCGCAACTTCTGCAATGTCAATTGACCCAAAGTGTGAAAAATACTATTGGATAAGTCCTTATGCTTATTGTTTGAATAATCCTGTGAAATTTGTTGATCCAGATGGAAAAATTGTTCGTGATGAAAAAGGTAATATTGTATATACAACAAATGGACAAACTTCAACATTTACCCATCCTTCAGGAAGTAGTGCAACATTGGAAATAGGTTATGTATTTGCAGATAATGGAACTCCTATTCAAGTTCTCAACAATAACCAAGGAGGAAGTGCTGGTTGGGATACAAATTGTCATGGCACAACTTTTACGGATGGTAAATATTGGCTTAACAATGACCAAGTACCAGCATTAGTTGAAGGTGATAATTATAAATCTCAAACGGTTGAAAGTGCAAAACCTGGCGATAAAATAATTTATTTAGGAGAAGGAAATGAAGCAGAACATTCAATGACAATAACTAAAACAGATGGTACTGCTCAAGGTATGCAGGTTTATGGCCAAGGAGGCTTGGAAGTTGAAAATCATACAGATAAAGCTACTGAAGCATGGCCAAGTGCAAAAGCGGCTGCAATAGAAAGGAAAGATACTCCTGATAAAGTTGTTAATAATCAAGAAATTGAAAAACTAAAACAAAATGCTCCAAAGAATTAGCTTTTTTATAATAGTTGCTGTAATGTTTTCAGGTTGTTCTGTTAATCGATTAGAATTAAACACAACTATGCAAATGAAAAATAAAAACAGTACAAATGTTTTATTACCTACTGGGTCATTAAATCCAGCAACTTTAGTTATTGATAAGGGTATAAAATATACTGTTGCCTTTACGCCCATGAGAAAAATAATATTTATTTCTACATCAGACAGCAATTTTGCAATAAAAGGTTTAAGAATTAATAACGTTCTACCTACAGACTATTTTAACAATATCAATTTCAATTATATTCCTGGATGGGGCTACTATGTATATTTAGATAATGGATGGTATGCCGGCTTTGATTTTCAAACCAGACCTGATAAAGATTCAAAAATAATCTGGTTTTTCAAATTTAAATTTTAATATTTATGTATTATCCTTCTTTTTGTCCAAAATTCAAAGTATTGCTTTTCATTTATTCATTGGGGGTTTGTACAATTAACATCTATTCTCAATCAGAATATTTTAATGAATCTTTTACAAAAATCAATTCAATGTTATTGGATAAAGATCCACTCAATTTTACCCAAGCGGTTTATGTAACTGAAAACGCATACTTTGATAATAAACTGAATGCGAATGATTTTAATAACGCAATAAAATTTAACACTTCTATTTGTAGAGGAATTATAGCTTCAGGTAACATTGAATACCCCGAAAAAGACAAAGAAAAAGCCACAGCGCAATGTGCCGTGTTTGTCTTTATGACGGATTCTATTCCTGTTAAGACAAACTACGGAGTTATTAGTCATACCTCTTTCCAGTACAATTTCGATGACTTTGCAGGGCAAAGAGAATGGTCAAATATGTTTGTTTCTAGATTGATGCAAACAAAAAAGGGGAATTGTCATTCTCTGCCCTATTTGTATAAAATGATCATGGATGAACTCGGACAACCTGCTTATTTGTCGCTTGCACCCAATCATATTTATATCAAGGCGCAAAACAAAAGAGTTGGTTGGTATAATATTGAATTGACTTGTGGCGATTTTCCAACAGATGCTTGGCTTATGGCTTCGGGTTATATCCACACCGATGCTTTGCGAAATGGAATTTATATGGACACCCTCTCAACTAAACAATCTGTTACGCTTTGTTTGGTCGATTTGGCACAAGGTTATCAAGCTAAGTTCGGTATTCAGGACGGGAGTTTCATTTTAAAGTGTTGCGAAACCGCATTAATCCATTTCCCCAAATATATTAATGCGATGTTGTTGAAAGCTGAAACTTTGACAATATTATACAAGCAATCCGACAAAGATTCAGAACAAGGGAAAAAGTTGTTTGCACAAATGAATGAGGTTTATACAAATATTAACCAGTTGGGTTATCGAAAAATGCCGCAAGGAATGTATCTCAACTGGCTAAAATCCTCAGGAACTCAGACAACCAATTATCGAATGAAATCACTTGTAAATCGTAAAACAGATTAATACTTCCGTATGAAAAGAACTTTCATTATCCCTCTTGTTTTCATATCATTAAATATAGTAGGACAGAACTCAAATCCTTATGCGGGTTCTTCATTGCCGGGTGTCACCATAATTAAGAATCCAACTTATCAGGATTTTCAGGTACAGCGTCCACAATTTAATCTCGCCAATATCAACGATCCGTTTGGCGCAGGAAATTATGATAAAGTTCAGCGACAAAACCAACAGATAATGGACGAAGTAGCAGAGTATGAGCGAAGAACTGCACAAAGAAACCAACCTCAATCGGACATTCAAATGCTTGCATCAAAAGGCTTCCCTTCTCAATCCTATCAGTCAGGAACTTCAAACTATTACACGGCTTTCGATGAAATCAACAATATGCTGAATGACAAACAACCGCTTAATCTCGGACGAGCAATTTTTCTTGTTGAAAATGCATATTACAACAACACGTTGAATTATGACAATTATCAGAAAACAATAACCGACCAAATCAAAGTCTGTAACGAGAAAATAAGGGAAGAGAAACTCAACAAGGAAAGCAATCTTGCAAAAAATATGATGTTATTCCGTTTAATTTCCGACACACTAAAAATTAAGCCCAGCGGAATGGAAAAACCAATCACGCACTACCCAATTAAATATGACTTGGATGATTACAAATCAGAAAAGCATTTCGACAGTCATTTCGTTACCAAACTTATGAAAAGCGGTTCAGGTCAATGTATGTCCATGCCTTTATATTATTTGGTCTTAGCCGAAAAGATTGGAGCAAAAGCGTATCTTGCTTATTCTCCACACCATTCATTTATAAAAATTCAAGACAATGATGGCACATGGTACAATCTGGAGTTAACCTGTAATGCAGTTCTCAGCGATGCGCACTACATGAATAGTAGCTATATAAAAGCAGAAGCCATTCGAAATAGAATTTATCTTGAGCCAATGGATAAGAAAGAAGTCGTTGCACAAATGCTTACAGAATTAGCGCATGGATATTACGAAAAGTACGGCTTAGATAATTTCTACCTGAATTGTGCAAATACAGCAATAAAACATTCAAGTAACCAGTTGAATCCGCTTATTATGAAAGCGTTTTATGAAGAGCGTTTGACTATGACATTGGCAAATCTCCTACAAGCTCCAAAGCCCGAAATGATGCATCAAAAATCACCCGAAGCATACAAACATTATGAGAAAACACAAGTATTATACAATCAGATTGATAATTTAGGCTACGAAGAAACACCCGATGCTATATACGCAACTTGGTTACAACATATTAATGATTTGAAAGCAAAGGAAAACAAACGAAAAAGTCTAATGAAGAGCAGTTGGAAGTAAATCAAACAAAAAACAGCAAAAAACGAATTGCAACTAAAAAACTTCATTTTACTAATAGCTAACAACAAAATACATTCTGCGATCCGCAAAATGATATAAGCCTTACGCATTTGTATTTATGCCTACTACATTTTATATAGATTCGACGTGGATAGCGCAAGTCTGAGCGAAGCGGAGACTTGTGCTGACAATCCAAAAGTTTATAAATTAGTATTTTAATAAGTTGAAAACTGCATGGATCTTCAGTCCAGGTTACACTTCGTTAAACTTGAACTATCCAGCTAAGTGCAAACTTGGAAGAAGAGGGGGCTAAAAAAACGTGTTGTGTGAAAGAATTGAAGTGCGAAAAAACTGAAATTACAGAAGTAAAACATTGAGAATTTTCCGGCTTTATAACCTAACGAATAAACGAAAAATTGAGATTTATCGACTTGAATATCTTAAATCTAAAGGAATTATATTATGACAACTTTTGACGACTTCACTTTTGACCATTTAAACCATTTGCAAGTTGGGAAAATTGGTGAGTATTGGGCGAAAATATGGATGACTCTTGCCGGTTTTGACATTTACACGACAGATGTTGACGACAAAGGAATTGATTTTATCATTAGGACTGACAACGACAAACATATTGACGTTCAAGTCAAAACGATTAGAGATAAAAGCGGATATGTTTTTGTGACTAAAGAAACTTGGAAGTATGAATTAAGAGATAATTTATATCTGACACTTATTCTATTAAAGAACAACGAAATGCCGTCAGTTTATTTTATTCCTTCAACAGTTTGGAAAACTCCGACAACACTTTTTACTGACAAAAATTACGACAAAGAAGGACAGAAAAGCAAACCTGAATGGGGAATAAATGTCTCGAAAAAGAATATGGACGAACTTAGCAAATATGAGATTTCGACATACTTAAAAGAACAAAGCCCGAACCGCTAAAACATAGACTTTCGTGCCGTCTGAATAACCCTACATGAAAGGTAGGCTGAATTAGAAGAACATTATTGCAGTAATAAATGTTTCAATATATTTAAACTTATACTATCTTTGTAACATGAAAAGAATCATCATCACTTTTGGTGGATACTTTGAAGACTTTATGGGTAAATTAACCAATAAAGAACAGCAGAAAGTGGATTATCTTTTGACACTTTTGAGAACACAAGACAGGCTACCAATTAAGTTTATCAAATTAATACGTGATGGTGTTTATGAATTACGAATTGAATATAATTCAACAATCTACAGGGTTTTCTTTATTTTTGATGAGGATAAAATTGTAGTACTTTTTAATGGATTTCATAAAAAGACACAGAAAACCCCACAAAACGAAATAACAAAGGCAATCACGATCAAAGAAGAATATTATGAATACAAACGAAAACAAAATAAAGAACTATAGTGAAGTTCTTGACACCAAATATGGTGCTGATGGAACTTCTGAACGCATTGTTTTTGAACAAAAGGCTTATGATTTTTATTCAGGCATGGTATTGCATCAAGCACGAAAAGAAGCTAAAATGACACAAGAGGAGTTGGCTAAACGTACAGGTACAACGAAATCGTATATATCCCGCATCGAGAATGGATCCATCTCGCCAAGTGTAGGTGTGTTTTACCGGTTTATTGCTGCACTTGGAATGCGGATAGAAATCAGTAAACCCATCGGGTAATTGTCATTTGCCATAAGTCCCGGTTCGTAATGATCTAAGTAAGAAAAGTAGAGTTTTGTAATTTTAGCAAATAAAAACAGCATTCAAAATAAACATTGAATGCTGTTTTCTATTATCAGCTCCTTAACTTTTCCAAAGTTCCAAACTTTGGAAAAGTTATAAAATAAAAAAGTTGAAGTAAGGATTAGTTCAGGAACAACTTCATATCTTCGTCCACACTTCCGATAGGTGCAATTCCGAAGTTATCAACCAGCACCTTGGCTACGTTTGGCGATAGGAAAGCCGGCAGGGTTGGCCCCAGGTGTATGTTTTTAACCCCTAATGAAAGCAATGCCAACAGTACAATAACTGCTTTTTGTTCGTACCAGGCAATGTTATAAGCTATCGGCAACTCGTTGATATCGTTCAGTTCAAAGACTTCCTTAAGTTTCAAAGCAATCACGACGAGCGAATAACTGTCGTTGCATTGTCCGGCATCGAGTACACGGGGAATGCCGCCGATATCACCCAATGGCAACTTGTTGTAACGGTATTTGGCACATCCGGCTGTCAGGATAACGGTATCTTTCGGCAGTTTAGCAGCAAAATCGGTGTAATAACTGCGACCTTTCATGCGACCATCGCAACCTGCCATCACAAAGAACTTGCGGATAGCACCTGACTTAACAGCGTCTACAATCTTATCGGCCAGGGCAAACACCTGCGCATGAGCAAACCCACCTACGATTTCACCGGTTTCAATCTCTGTCGGGGCAGCAAATGACAGGGCATGTTGTATCAGACCTGAGAAATCCTTTGGTTTCCCCTCCCCTTCCGCGATATGTTTGAAGCCCGGGAAGCCTGAGGCACCGGTGGTATAAACACGATCCACATAGGTAGCGGTTTTACGCGGTGGAACAATGCAATTGGTGGTAAACAGGACAACCCCGTTGAAAGTCTCGAAATCAGTCACCTGACTCCACCAGGCCCCACCGTAATTCCCAACGAAATGGGAGTATTTCTTGAAGGCTGGGTAATAATTGGCAGGAA
>Ga0302286_10000766_pt1 | contig 25134 bp, 54 predicted proteins | sample III_Fen_E2_3_FD_198765 | JGI IMG/M metagenome (GOLD analysis project Ga0302286, IMG submission 198765) | Peat permafrost microbial communities from Stordalen Mire near Abisko, Sweden - III_Fen_E2_3 | ecosystem: Environmental > Terrestrial > Soil > Wetlands > Permafrost | place: Sweden: Abisko...
GATTGATTCACTAATGCAATACCTATACAAATGAAAAAACTATTTACCCTCCTTTTATCTGCCATTGTTACGGCGGCAATATTTATTTTGATGTTTATTTAATCACATAAAACGAAACGAAATGAAAACTCAAGAAATACCAAATTACAGGCTAATTAAAGCAACTTTTGCACCAATGACAGCCAACCGCGGCGAACGGGTTAAACTGTTTGAATCTCCGCGTTATTCGAACGACAAAACAGAATCTAAAACATTCTCATATGATTCTGATATTGACAACGTCGCAGACCAGGCAATTGCAATACTTGAAAGAAACGGTATGAAAATAATTTGCCGGTGTACTGAAGTGGGTTATTATGGATTTTTATGTGATAACTGGGCTGAAGGGTTTAAAAGTGTAAAAGAATTAAAATAAACACCATGAAAAAATTCAAAGTAAGTTTTACAGGCCGCTTAATCGGCGCAATAGGTATTTTTTATAAGATACGGACTGAGGTAGAAATGGATAAAGATAGCACGTCTGAGCAAATTTTGCTTAAATTGTATGATAAATATGATCACACTACGGGATTTAAAATTTTAAACTAAATAGGAGACTAAAAAAATGACAAAATTTACTACATTACTCGAATTATTTATCGCTGCAAACGGTCACCAAATTAACGCGCAGGAAATTATAAACCGTCGCGGACATATTAACGGCGAATGGCAAGATTTTACAGTATCCGACGAATTGAGCGCTGAAATTAACGACAAAATAGTTGAATTACTGGGCGGACACGCTAAAACAATGAACGCAATTAGACGCGCTTTGCGTTATTATCCTCAACATTGGGGACTAGGTAGAATATTTTTAGAAAGTTACGGCGGTGAAAACCCGCGCTTCAGATATTGTGCCGGTCAGGATTACCCCGCAGAACTTCAAACAATCCGTAAATATTTAACCAAATAATTCAACCGGCATTGCGCCACAAAACGACAAAAGATGAAAATATCACTTAAAAGACTAGCCAAAGAACTTGATTTCACAACCGAAAACGAATACTTTGATTATTTGATTGACTCCCATATTAACGGTAACTTTTCAAGCTGCAAACGGTTATTTGCAGAGATGAGGAAAGAAGATCAAAAAAGGCTTATTGAGTATTGTGATTTTCTACCAGAAGTTAGAAAGTATTATTTTGATCTACTTTAGCCCATGCCATCAAAATACAAAAATTCCCGCACCGCAATAGTGCGACTACGCGCAGCACTGGCAGAAATGCCAAAAAGGAGAGAGAATAAAACAGAAACGTATAAACCAAAAAAGAAAAGATAAGATGAAAGTAATTTTAAACAAAACTAAAAATTCAAGTGAGAGGCATACGCTAATTTCCGGATCGATGGGAAGCGCAGGAGAGCCAGCAACAAGCCCAAATCATAAATTTAAAGTAGCTAACGGCGTTGATCGTGGCAATGGTTATCAAGGTTATATGGCAGTGTCTTACTTCTTAAATGGTGAATGTTACGCGCCAAAAGAAGCAGTAAATAAATGCAAAAAGATACTGCAAAATTTAGGTTATAAGCTATGAAAGCCCTTATTATTTCCGCCTTCACTATCCGCCGCCGCCTTATCTCTTCCGGACGTTCGCAAATACCCGCAGAATGGGCGCGTAAAGAAATGGCGCGACTTGAATACTGGATAGCAACCGGAAACGCGCTAAATATAGCCCGAAAAAACTCATCGGTTTTGCGGGTGATTATACCTGGGAATTTTATAAAGAAGTTTGAAAACGAATTAAAAGGAATAAAATGAAAACACTATCAATTAACACAATTGGAATAAAAGGGGGCGCAACTAAAAGCCAAAATACTGGTTATGTGTCCGCGTATTCAGGAAATGACAAAATAATGTCAATAGATAATTACAAAGGCTCCGGCGAAACCTACGAGCAAAGAGAAGAACCTATTATCTGCATCTCTGACGGCGAATATATTATTTTTGAGGGAACACACAAACAATTGATAAACCGATTAAAAGAAACGAAATGAAAACAAAAAAACAGGTTATTCTAGTATTTGCCACAAAAGAAGCCTATAGAAACGGAGTAGATTTTTTACTGAGTGCAAACATTACTTTTGACTCTTTAAAAGATAAATATGTCCGGATAAGTCAAAAGACATTCAAAAAATTTAACTGTATTGATTTATATTGCGGTTGTGATAATATTTTTAGTTCAACAATTTAAAACTACCAAAATGAAACGCAATAAAAACACCATCTTTGACGTTTACAGGTACTTAAATAATCCTGACTATCAAGTAATGAAACACACCGGCACAACTTTAATTCAGTCTTTTAATCACTTAAATACAGACTTTGAAATTCGCCTAAACAAAGATAGAACTAGCGGCTTTGTTTGTATAGACGGACTTGTTTTTGAATCCTTTACCAGTATTCAAAAAGTTGAAAACGAACTTAAAAAGGATGAGTTATGGTATTTGAAATTAAACTGGAGTGATGCACCGGAATTTATTGAAAGCGAATTACCCAAAAGAAACGAATATTTAAAAAACACTACTAAATGAAAACTAAACTATTTTTCCTCATCCTATCCCTTTTCCTCACTATCCAAATTGCCCGCGAAAGTCTAGGCTGGGCAATACTAACCGCAGCATTTTTATTTCTGGTTGCTTGTTGGCTACATAGAGAGCCGGATTCGTGCAGACGAAAAAGGGAACGAGATGAACGGATAGCAAGGGAATCCAGAAAACAAAGGGAATTGATTGAGAATTGATAAACTGTAAATGTAAAAAACTGAAGAAATGAAAAACGAAATTGAATCACTTCAAAATGCAGCCGATACTATTGGCTTAGTCGTACATGGGAGATTAGAACAAGACAAAAGAAGGACGGTAAAAATGTACTATGCGAAAAAGGACAAATTATCAGTTAGTCCGATGTTGAATTACGACAAAATGAACCATTTCCTTTTAGGATGGATAAACGCAAATAAATATCAATCATGATCAAACAACCATCCAACCCCATCGGAGAAATACTGATTTTAATAATCTGTTTACTCCTGTTATTCCTGACGCGATGAAAACGACACTGCACCAACTCGCAATTCAAATCGAATTAGACGGCATTTGGCACGATATTGACACTTTCGACTGCGATAATAGATATACGCCCACAAAAGAGCAAAGAAGCCAAATATACGCCTTAAAATACGAAAATAAAGATTGCAGGGTTTTGAAAAGAAGAATAATAGTTAATGAAGAGGTAATTTAAAAACTAAACGAAATGAAAACCCACCTAAAAATGATCCTTGTTTTCCAGAACGGAGAATTAATCAAGCAAATCAAATACAGCACTAAAAAGCAAGCTATCGGCAATTTTAGAATATTTAAGAAGTTTGGAATGCACGACTTTGGCTCAGGTACAACTATTCCGAATGCGACATTTGAACTACTTTAAAAATAACAAAATGAAACGAAAATCGAAAAACAAAGTTCCTTCCTTTATCCCAAATCAGCCAGGATCGGGATTTTTTGGACTTGATCAGGGCAAAAGAGGTCAGGATGAAGCCAGAAAAAACAGAGATAACCAAAAGAAACTGATGTTAAACAACAAAAATAAAACGTACTAGCCATGACCCATAATTATCTCGCCCTAATCTCAGCCCGTCCGGAGCGAATCGCCATAGAAGGACAAATTGAATACGTTCAAAATCCATTTTTCAGCGATCAGCCGATAATTAAAATAGATCGTGAAGAAAAGACCGCTGAAGATACTGATGTTTTTGAAGTGGATGAATTATAACGACAAAGTTACACGCAGGGCAGGGTTAGATGGTGTTTCCCTGTCAAACTGCGAAAAACAACCAAACACCTACAATATTGGCGAACTAAGTACCCCTGACTTGACGGGTAACGAAAGTTATACGCTGATTTTAATTCTGTCAAAAATGTATGTCATAACTAAAAAAGCAAAAATGGAAAGTGTCGCTCAAACATTTAGGGCGCAATATCACTCAAACATGCAATTAGCTAATGGTAAATACACCGATGATATGTATAAAGATTTGGTTGCATTAAATTCTAAAACAGAAAGTGCAATTGATGAAATTATGGGCAATCATTCGTGGACTACTAATAATTGTAATGAATGCAGTAAGGATTCTGATGTTGTAATTCAAATCGGTAAGCCGGAAGATTACGAGTCGTCAACTGCATGGATTTGTCGTGATTGTCTGTCAAAAGCAATTGCCATGATAGATGCTGTTTAATTAGCGTTATAACGTTGGGTATATGAGCCGTACCCAGCACAAAATTATCAAATTAGTATAAACCTTAACAGGGTATGGCTTATATACCGTGTTATAAAACGTTTTTAATATGGCAAGAACAAAAGGAAGTGGTTGGGGTGGAGGAACAATGCTTTACCAAATTTGCCCTTATTGTGGTAAAAAGAAAGTACTGTACGACCCTTTACCTTATACAGATAGCTTTAAATGCACTGCATGTAAAGAGCGATTCAATAGCGATAATTTAAAACGAATGGCATTTGTTTCTCAAGTGAGGGAGGCAAATGTTTTATAACTTGTTTATACCGGCAAGTTTACTATTAATTAACTACCTGATTTATAATTCAAATACCTACTAAAATGTTCGGAAAAGCCGGTTATATAAACGTCAATCTAAAGATCAAATTTATTCTTGGCTTTACCCCAAATTACGCTTGGGTATTAGATGGTAAATGCTTTAATATGCGAACCGGAAAGTTTGTAAAACAGACTCGAAATAACGGATCAATCGGGTATATTATTAACGGGAAATTTATGTCGTGTAAATCATTAAAACCACATTTAATAAAACAAAAATGAAAACGATTATATATAAAAGAGCATCAACCGATCTTCAAGCCTACGACCAACAAAATCGCACGATCCAAATCTGGCTAGATCAAAACGGAATAAAGGCAGATATTGAGCGAGAAGAAAAGGAATCCGGCTCAAAGTCGCATAAAGAAAGAATTTTGTATTCAGTCATAAACGAATGCGAAGTTGGCGACCAAGTTGTCGTGTCTGAATTTAGCCGCCTTTCAAGGTCTATGAGCGACGGAGCGAATATAATTGAGCTGTTTATTAAAAAAGGAGTCAATCTAGTTTCAATCAAAGAAAACCTTCACGTACGTGGCGATAATAAAGATGATATTGCCACTAAAATGTTGGTGATGGTATTTGGACTTGCTGCCGAAATAGAGCTTCAAAATATCCGTTCTCGAACTCAATCCGGTCTGAATTGCATAAAAGACACCATAAAAAAACAGGGATATGCAGTTGGAAAACGATCCGGAAGGACATTTTCTCGGTTGGGTAATCCAAATTTGCACATGAACGCGTTAAAAGGCTCAGACGCTTCAGCAATTATCAGAAAAGAAAAGAAACTGAATGACACTGGATTCAAACAAACCGCCGAAATTGCGCTATTACTGCATCAAACAGGACTAAAAAACCCTGAAATAGCTACACGACTAAACCAATCTGGATATAAAACACCGAACGGATACGACTTTATTCCGGCAACGATCTCCAGGCTTTTGAAAGACGGCAAAAAACTGCTGAACAACACATTGTGATACGAAATATTTTATATATCTTTGATGAACTAAAACGGAAGAAATGAAAACTACACTAATTATTTTACTTGGAGTATTTTATTTGCTTGTATTCATATGGGCATTTAACAACTATCGGCGATCTATCCGCATGGAGAAACAAGCCAAGCACGACGAACAATGGAAAATTGCTGCCGATAGGAGGATAAAAGAACTGGAAAACTTAACTAAAACGAATCAATGAAAAACGTAATCGAACAAATCAGAAAAATTAAAGGTGTTGTGACTGTTGAACCGTTCGGAACTAATGGTGCAGTTGTGCTATTTGAAATTGAAGAACAAAAGCCCAAATCCCTTACTCCGAAAGAATTGGTGGATGGGAAGATTTATGTGGATGAAGATGAAAGATATCCAAATATATTTAGATTTAAAGTTCCTAAGTACTGCACTATTAAATACGCATCATACTCTAGGTTGTTTTTGTCTGGAGAAGGCTTTGAATTAGAGCAATCGTCGATTCTACCAAAAGGAATACACGAAGCAAGTAAAACAGAAGCTCAAATCCTCATCAGAGCCGAAGTTGCCAATGATTTTTTCTTTGAACTAAAAGATGTGAAATAATGGAAACAAACAAGCTAACCAAAAAACAAGCAGCCAAAAAGGCAGAACTATTAGCGACCGAATTGATTGAAACCCTAATTTCACTAGGACTAAAATTACCACCGAAATCATCTTGTGGATATATCGCTATCTGGATACATTCGGATTCAAGAAAAATAGAATTTGCAAATCAGGAAATACACTTTAAATAAAACAAAATGGAACAACAACAAGTACATATCCTCGGACTCCGCGCACAAGGATATAAGTCAATTGAAGCGGTGGAATTAATGCCGGACATTTTTGCCGGCAAGTTAGTAAAAGTGGTAGGTGAGATCGGGAACGGCAAGTCCAGCTTGCTTGAACTTTTGCAGATTGCCCTATCCGGATCAGATGCAATTGCCAAAAAGGATGCGCTAAAGACTGGATTCCTTTCCGAAGTTCAAATCCTCGATGGAGAACATCGGCTGTTTATGGGCGTTCGTGTTCGGGATATTGAGAGAGGCGAAAGTAAAGGGCAACCAAAGTTTGAAACGTTTTTGTTTGAAAAAGATAAAGATAACAAACCATATGTTCCGGTAATTGATGGACGCAAGGCAACCGCATCTGACTACATGAATATGCTGCATACTGACATTACTTTCAATATGCCAGTACTTTTCACTAATAATCAAACAGAACACCGCAAATTGCTTGAAAAACTGTTTGAAGCAGAACTGCAAAAGTTGGGTATTGAAGAAGTGATCAAACGAATCGAAGAAGCCAAGAAGCGTCAGGATAATACAAGGGCTATTTGTGAGGCGAACGGTGCATTTAAAAGTACGTTTGAAGAAGAAGGATGGACTACTGAGGTATTGGAAACGCTGAAAAAAGTGGATATTGAATCAGTTAGGCAGGCGATTACTGACAAAGAGATTGAAAAGGATCGCATCATACGAGATAGCGAAAATGGGAAACAACTAGCCGAACAAAAAGCACAGAATGAGCGTGATGTACTTCTAAGGGGTATTCAGGATAAAGTTCAGGCTGTTACAGAACAGATCAGGGAATTGAATGAGAAGAAACAAATGGAGTATGGGAAATTGAAGCAAGTTTGTGATGTATGGCAAATGAAATTTTCCGATCTTCAAACGAGATGGAGTTCTATTGATGGACAAATCAATTCATTTCCTGTTGAAGATTCAGCCAAAACAGCAATCAAAGCTATTGTATCCGGTCAAAAATCAAAACAGATACTCGCATTGGGAGCTGAACCTGAAGTACCAACTCAACCTAATACAATTGAAATAATAAATGGCGTACCTCAAGCAGTACCGATGGATGTCGATAAAGAATATAATCCGTTTATTGATTCAAGAACCAACCTATTGTCTGAATACAGGGATTTGAAGGCAGCGCCACTAATCATAGCTGCTCCTGCTGATATTGATGTTTCAGCCATCGACACCGCAATCGAACAACTCAAAATCCGCCGTGATTCAGCCGACAAAAACAACCAGCTCGTCGCACGTTTCGGGTATTGGAATACGTGGATCGAAGCAAAAGGAATGTATGAAAAAGAGATTGATGTGCTTCGGAAACTTTATGGCAAAGTCAATACAGGCGTATCCGGATTGATTATCTCACCAGAATTAACCGATACCGGACGAGTACAAATCTGGCTCAAATACGACGGCAAATACGATCCTGAGTTCTTTGGAAATGTTGTAGGTGAACATCGTTATCTGTTTGAATACTCAGCATTCCAGAGAAGTATTATCGGGCTACTACTCCAGGCATCTCGTCTTGACATGAAAGATAAAGTTCTTCGGATGGCTTTCGTTGATGATATTTCAGTTACTAAAAAGTCAATTGAAATGATCGAAAGGGTTTGTGGGGAATTTGATTTGAAGCTGTGGACGTCGTACGCTGAAGATAATTATGATCTGGAGAACATTCCAGAAGGAAAGGTTATCGTAGAAAATGGTCACGTATTCTTTAACAAATAAAAACCAAAAATCATGGAAATTCAAGTAATTTTAATTCTTGTGTGTATTGTATTGGCAGCAATTGCCTCGTATCAATCAGTAAGAGCCTACAAGCTCAAAAAAGAAGTTGGCAATCAGGAATTTCTTGTCGATGCCAAAAATGACATCATTGAGAATCTGAATGGCGATAAAAAGGTACTGAAGGCTACGATTGATGCCGGAAATGTGAAACGTAAGGAATTGGAAGATCAGGTATCGCTTCTTACAGAGCAAGTCAATGATGTTGGATTGAAGCGTGGTGCTAAAGGAAGATTTGTGAGTGCTGATTAGGTGAAGCCATGAGCTATCGAGGTAACGGGCATAGTTATACTTTAAGACCTATTTGAACTAAAAAGATAACGCTCCCGCCAATACACGCAGTTGGGGGAATTGAAACACAAAATTGTCAAACTTAAAATACACTACAAAAATGAATGAACAAACAAAAACCAATGATACCCCAATTGACGGGTATTTGGCTGTTATACGCCGTTTTTTCAGACGTATCAAACGGCAATGGTATAAGTTATTTGATTATGGTGAAATGTTGGATAATCATAGAAGAAATGGTCATTTTAGAGTAGAATACCCTGACGGCAAAATAAGTCAGAAATTCTCTTGGCGATGTGCTAAGGATTATCAATCAATATTTGGTGGAACTATCATAGACGCTTTTTAAATGGCGTTATAACTTGTAAATACCCGCAACTAATTGCTCAAAATACCAATGAAACCAATACTTTTAAAAATAGCTTATAGGTATCGCGGATTTGAATATTTAGTTGCTGATGATTCTGGAAACCTATACTTAATTCCTCATTTTCATTATCGAAGGACGGTTTATTTTAAAAAGTTAGAACCGTTTGAGAATGGAAATAAAAAGGCGATCAACTATCATAAATCAAATGTGTCTTTCAAGCAATTACGAGAAAGAAAAATTTACCTATTTGAAACAAAACAATTTAAACTTTTAGTATGAAAAAAATTAAAATCACTTCATTTTGTTTTTTAATCATTGCCTTATTTTCATCATGTATGGGAGTTGAAACGCCAAGATTAACAAAAAGCAATCCATTTATTGTTAGTAAGGTTAAAGTATATGATCTTGATAATAACGAATATACAGGTGGAAGATATGTCGCTATGTTCAGTCAATTCTGGTCATATCATCAGACAATTATAGCACCAAGAGGAATGTATAATGTGGGCGATACTATCAAGGTGTGTAAATAACGTTTAGTTCAACTAGAGGAAGTATCCGAACCAGCCCCACTACCATGATCCAACTTTACTCATATCAACTAGCCTTCATCCACGATCTTCTTTCCGCGTTTACGTACGGGAAGCATATACTTGGCGAGGCTCCTTGTGGCTTCGGTAAATCATACTGCATTGCCGAAATTGCTCGTCGTGCCATTGAAAAGGATAAAAAGGTATTGATTTTGAGTCATCGGCTGATTTTACTTCGACAAAACAACGGAGCGTTGCATGACTTCAACCATAAATTAATCACCATTAACGATCACGGCAAGTCAATGCCACTAGATCACAACCTATACTGCTCAACCGTCCAAACAATTCAGTCACGAATAAAACAGCCAGAATTTTTGGCATGGATCGGCATATTTGATTTAGCCTTAGTGGACGAGAGCCACCTTCAGTACTCAAACTTTCTTTTCGAAACAGGAATACTCGACAATATTTTCGTAGTTGGATTCACCGGTAGTCCTCGGCGCGATGGGAATCAAAGACAGCTGGGCATGGATTACGATAAGATTGTCAAATCAATTTCAGTAAAAGAATTGATCGCACTTGGCAAGTTGGTTCCATGCCGATATTATGAAGTTCCATGTAGCATCACCGGACTTGATGTTGACCCGATGACCGGAGATTTTACGCCAAAATCGAACTACAAGAAATTCGATACCCCGAAAGTTTACCAAGGGGCAATTATGAATTATCGAAAGCATGGGCAAGATCGGCAGTTTATTGTATTCTGCTCAAATATTGCACACTGCATAAAAACGTGTCTGCAATTCAATGAATCTGGGATACCGACTAAATTTGTAGTTTCAAATCTAAACAAGCCAAACGAACCAGCAGTGCGAGAATCTGGAGAGTATGAACGATATTTAGACCATCTGGAGAGTTATGAGCTACTTCAGGATAACAAGCATTTACTACTGAAGCAGACCGAAGTAAAAGCGCAATTACAGTCTGGAGCCATCAGAGGCGTGATCTGTATTGACATTTTGAGTATTGGATTTGATTACCGACCGTTAGCTTGCCTGATCATGCTTCGGGCAACTCAATCTCTTCAACTGCTCATCCAGATTGGAGGCCGTATTCAGCGACCATTTGAAGGAAAGACTGATGGGATATTTTTTGACTTCGGGAGTAATATTCAGAGACTGGGGGAGTTGGAGCAGGATCGGGAGTGGAGCTTGTGGCATGAAACGAACGACGTTCAAGGAATTCCTGCTGAAAAGATATGCCCAGGATGTGAAAAAAGCATCTTGGCTTCATATGCGATATGCCCCAAGTGCGGGTATCGTTTCGCAACAAAAGAAGAATTACGAGAAGTTGAACTTATTGAACGCCTAAAAGAAGAACCATCCGACTACAAATTAATGTCAGCAACTGCACTAAGGGATTTGGCTGAACTGCGAAAGTGGTCAAAGCAAAAGCTATTTCATATTCTTTGGTCAAGAGGAAGTTCTGAGTTTAGAAATGGGATGAGGGAGCTTAATTACAAAAACGGATTTATTTATCGAATGCAAGATATGTATGAAAAAAACTCCAAAAAATAGACAAGAAGCCACCCTAATCGCTTCTCGTCGCCAACTCTCAATCGAAGTCGGCACAGAAGATACGCTTCAGGCATCGATAGTCAGAGCTTTCAATGAGAGGTGTCCAGAGCAGAAAGGACGACTGTTTGCAACGTTTCAGAATCCTTCGGGTGCAGGTCAATATGGCATCTGGATTGCAAGAGGAATGGTTGAAGGAGTATCTGATTTGCTATATACTGATGACCAGAGAAGGCTCGTGGCTATCGAAGTGAAGCACTTGGAGAAGTTGCACAAGCGTGATCATATCATCCGACAGGCGAACTGGATAATTAACAACTGCTACTCTGGTGGATTTTGCGTGTCAATTGATATGTTTTTTAACATCATTGAAGGTCGGAGTAATGGGATTGATCCAAAAAAGCTGTTGTCCGACATGGAAAATAATTCCAAAAAGCAAACCATCGTATTTAAAGATTATCTATATTTGTAAGACGAACGAAAAACAATCACTAAATTTATTTATATGTCAATATCATTAGAAATTACCGGCACTATTCACTTCATAGGTCAAGAACAGCAAGTAAGCGACAAATTCAAAAAACGTGATTTTGTGCTTCATGTAGCAAACGAAACAAATCCTCAGTATGACGATTATATCCAGTTGCAAATGTCTCAGGATAAATGCGCCAAATTGGATGAAGTTGAGAAAGGCTACGAGATCAAAGCATTTGTGAACATTCGAGGCAAGGAATACTCAAAGAAAGACGGCTGCGGAATGGCTTATTTTAATACGCTTGAAGCATGGAAGTTTGATGTGCTGAAATCAGTTCCGGTTGGAAGTGGGGAGACTGGATTGATACAGAAATCTGATCACATACCGCCACCGCCGGACATAAAAGAAGATGACGGTTCGGAATTACCATTTTAAAATAAACCACCGATAGGTAAATATGGTTTAATGGGATATGATTAGTTGAAGGCGATATAACGATAGCTAAATGCCGACAATGCTGTCTGAGTCGGAAGTAAACATTAACGGACAGCCAACTATTCAGAATACATTAAATTAGTAGCAATATTTACCGCACACCAGAGAAGCCACCGGAGTCAAATCTGGTGGCTTATATTTCTGCACTCATCGGAAAATTATTCCAAATTTAACCCTATCTTGCAACCTCCAAATTGAAAAAATCAAAGATGGATGTGATACTAAAACGAACTGACGGAATTGTAGAAATTGATGGAATGCAGTGGATGACAAGAGAAACACTCATGTCTATTCATAAGATCAGAAAATCAAACTTTTACAATCTTCGCAACGACGGACATATACTTTCCGAAAGACTTTTCCTGAATAAAAAGACGGTATTCTTTGTGTACCGTATGAGGGAGGTAGCCAATGATTGACCTAGCTGCACTCCAACTTCAGATACGGGCATACTTCGACAAGAAAAGAGAAAATGAAATCAAGGCGGTTGCATCTGTGAATGATAAGATCGGAATCATTGGTAAATATATGAGCGATGCAGTTCTCAATAGCGACATCCGGATGTATCGCAGAGAAGTCTTTGCATTCAATGGAAAGTATTACGAAAGCATTGATGGACTACGATTCAACAAACTTATTATCGACGTAATGGAAGAAATGAAGTTTGGATATAATTTCATTGTCAACCATCGTAAGGCAGTCATTGAATTTACCATCGCAAATCTGATCACAAAAGATATTAAGCCGGAAAGAAACGTCATCCCATTTCAGAACTGTCTACTCAATACAGCTACGATGGAAGTCATGCCACATTCACCGAAGCACGACATTTTATATTGTTTGAATTATGACTACGAGCCAAAAGCAACGTGTCCACAATGGCTAAAATTTCTATCTCAGGTACTTCCAAAACAAGGATTGATTGATGTGCTTCAAGAATATCTGGGATTGCTATTCGTTGATCGTGAAGGATTAAAACTTGAAGAAATGCTGATCCTGCTTGGTGGTGGATCGAACGGAAAGAGCGTTGTATTCGAAACGATATTTCGCATCCTTGGAGAAAGGAATGTATCTACATACGATATTAGTGCGCTGATTAAAGGAAATTCAGCAGACTATAATCTGGCTGCAATCGACGGTAAGATACTGAACTATACCTCAGAACTTGACCCAAAAGACTTCTCTGGCGATTTGGCGAAGAAGCTAATATCCGGAGAACCTGTTATGGCAAGGCAGATTTACTCGCAGCCAATCATGTTAAAGAACATACCGCTGTTTATTTGTAATGCGAATAAATTACCTCAGACCGACGACAAAACATTTGGTTTCTTTAGGCGATTTCTGATTATTCCTTTTGAAGTTACCATTGCGGTGAAGGATCAGGACAAAGCATTATCTGTCAAGCTAAGGGAAGAGTATTCTGGGATACTAAATTGGATTATCGAAGGGCGAAAAAGAATATTGGCTAACAATGTTCAGTTCACCGAAGTATCAGACATTAAGCGAGTAAAAGAAGAGTATCGCATCATTCAGGACTCTATATACGGATTTATTAAGACGAACCGGTTGGAAGCTACCGGTGATTTTACAGACAGATACACCGTTTCAAATACTGAAATTTACGGACAATACATTGAGTACTGTAAGGAAGTCACGAAATCACCATACGGCAAAAATGTATTTACCAATCACTTCACCAACCTTGGCTTCAAAACATATCGGGATTCAGGAAGTCGAGGTCTGTATGTTTATTGCGACAGAAACCCTGGACTTCATTGGAATAAAGATATTGGCAATGTTTACGATGAAGCTGAGGTGGCGGTGATTGCAGAACAAGTGAAAGAAGAAGAGTGGAGACAAGAGAAAGTACCATTTTAAATTTATACCCATGAAAATAAAACACCCCCTACGCCCCAAATTCATAGAATTTCTCGTAGCACACAACTGCCTAATTCAATATGCCCAAAACAAAGTAAAGACACCACCAGAACCGAAATGCTGGACTTCGAAAGCCTTCCTTTGGCATCGAACATCTGAGGGTGCTATTTATTGGGATGACATTGATTTTGAATGGCAGAAAATAGTTAGAGAGTATGATACAGCATTGCAAAAAACTCTATTACCGTCGCAATAAGTACGATAAGAGCCGATCAATTTCGGTCGCTGATCAGTACATCGCTGAACTCGAAGCCTATGTTCCAAATGAAATCATTGATGAGTACTCATACGAACAGGCATTTAAAGAAGTACTATCACTTGTATCTGAAACATTTCGGCCAGATCATTTCGATTCCTATTTTGGGGGATTATTTCATTGGCTTGACTTTGAGTTTATGGAATGGTTATTACTGCATCAAGGAGAACTGAAAAAGAGGATGACATGGAAGCAAGTATGTGATTTGCAATGTAATTGGATGGGGTGGAAGATAGCGAAGATGCTAAACCCAGAAATAATTGAGTTAACTTTAAAAGAAATGTGGAATTATGACAGAACAAGAACAGCGTGACTACGAGAGCCTACAAGGCGAATTCATTGGATTTTTGATCGGGTTATCGTGGTGGAAATTGCCTGAAGAACTCGTTGTAAAAATAAAAGAGAAAAAAAGAGAATTAATTGACAGATTTGGTGAATAGTATTCAGAATATTTTGTATATTTGTATCATAAACTTTAAAACGAAAAAATTATGGAACCACAAGAGAGACTTAAAATCAGAAGACAAATTAGCTGCAAGGATTTTCAAATGAGCATGCAGTCTATTGCAGATAACTGCTATAAAAGCTATTTAGAAAAAAGGGAACAAAAATCAAAAAGTAAGCCAAATCTGAAACAAAAATAACTTATGGACAAACTTAAATTTTCAAACTCAGGAATCAAAGCAGTGTATTCTGCTGAACGTGGTGACCCAAAGACTGCTAAGTGGAAATTGATATGGTCAAATCCATTCGTAGTCCTTTGGCGCAAAATAAAAACTTGTTTAAACTAAAACATTCAAATTATGAAGTACGAAGTTCGCGTAACCTACGCACATCTTGACCTGACGTCAGGAAAAGAAAAGAAAACAACCGAAAATTACATCATTGCCGATGCTGAAACTTGGGCAGATGCAGAACAACAGCTTTACACCCAGATGGCAAAGATTACCAATGCCACTATCGCAAAAGCTATCAAGATCAGCGACATTATTGACATTGTTAAATCGGAAGGCGATTTCTGGTATAAAGTAAAGTTGGAAATTGAGGTTATTGACGAAGTTTCCGGCAAGAATAAGCCAATCAAAGAAACGATATTGGTTCAAGCAGAAGGATTCAAGGATGCTTGCGATAAAGCTCAGGAGTATTGCCTGGAAGTTGTTGTTCCGGTTGAAATAACTTCGGTGGCTAAATCGAATATCGTTGATATTTTTGACGATGAATTTGTGCCTGTGGTGAAGGTTATAGCAGACGATGAGAATCCACTTGATGAGTTATACACTGATGGGAAGGTAGAAGAATTGCATAAATCACTAGCCGGAAACATCGAGTGGGGCGGGATCCAGCCATTGATAAATGAAATTGAAAAACGGATGGGATTTAATTCTGACGACGATGACAACGACTAACGAAAAAAAGATTGTGAGCGGTGTTATCAAATCGAAACACCCTCACTTGGTCGCAGTAGAAGATGACATCATTGATGTGGTTCGTGTCACCTTTGCTGAGATCGGAAGGGAAGTAAAGGAAGGTAACAAAGTTCTGGCAAAGAATCTTGGCACTTTCGAACTCGAACAACGCAATCCACGACCACGCTATGATACAGGCAAAAAAGAGGTAGTTACTACCGAGCCTGCACTTCGAATGAAATTCACGCAATCACCTAATATTTTTCGAGATGGAAAAGATGATTGATGGAAAACTTTTTGAAATGGTAGATTCAGAATCTCCATGCGATGAGTGCTGCTTCTGGAAAGAAGATACTTGCGCTACAAAAGATAGAGATTGTTTAACCGAACAGAACGAAAATAAATATTGGCATGAAAAAGAAGTATAACGAAAACATAACTCTCCAGACGCTAAAGGTTGGCGACTTTGAAATCAGACTGTCAGGAGCTAAGATTGAAATTGAACAGTTAAACAAGTCATGGAAAACAGTTTATGTTGCTAAAACCCGACCATATGCAGAGATCGTGAATCTCATTGCAAAAAATAAAGTTGAAGCGATTGGACTTCTTTGCAATGCACTTTATTCGACCACCATATTTTTCTACGATCAGGAATTTTGTATGAAGTGGGTTCAGACAAGTATTGACTATGTACAAGCAATGAAACAAGATGAAACAAATTAATTTCACTATGTCCTTTTCTTGCACCGATGAGCAATTCTTGGACACGAAGGTACAGAACCTACTTTCCGATCAATGGAAAGAAGAACTAATCGAGTCCGCAAAACAGTCTGGCTTTGACGATGCGGAAGTTGAATGGAAAATTGAGGATTTAAACTAATAAAAATAAACGAAATGAAAAAATCAGGAATTGAATTGATTGCCGAAGAACGTAAGGAACAAATTGAAAAACACGGCTACACAATTGAAAAAGATGTTATTGAGAATAGATTCTCTCAGCTTACTGACGCTGCAATGATGTTATTGATGACTGATCGTCACAAATTAACTCCGCCCAGCTTTTGGGATGTGTCAATTTGGAAGCGAATGATTGCCAAGCCTGAGAAAGAACGTATGATTGTATCAGCCGCCTTACTTGCTGCTGAAATTGATCGTATTCAATCGATGGAGGAATAATCATGGCAGAACCAATTTTAAAACACTACCGTTACGGGGGAAAACTTACACATTGTGGAATAGAAATCCTTCCAAACGGCAAAGACATCAATGTAGTAATTGAACGCATTGTATGGTCTGAAAACGAAGTAATCAATGGAGAGAAAAAACCTGCATGGATTGCGTACTTCAAACAGAATCAGCATTCATCGCTTCCGATGGTATTGAACGCCACTAACAAAAAGCGATTGGCACGACTTGCAGGCACTCCATACTTAGAATCAGTCAAAAATCTTCCGGTTACTTTGACTCAGGAAATGGATAAGGCTATCGGAGGAGGAAAGGATTGGGCATTGAGGGTGTCGCAAATCGCACCAAAAGTAACCGCATCTGGAGAAGCCGTTAAAATCGCATTGACTCCGACAAGTGGTAATTGGGCATCAATCGTTAAATGGGTTCAGGACGGCAACCCAATCGAATCCGTTTGGAAGAAATACGATGTAACCCCAGAAGATCAGGTTAAATTTAAAGAAGCGTTGGAGGTGAAAGAATGAAACTATTTTTCTTTGACCTAGAAACAACCGGAACTAATCCGGCAAAGAACGGCATTCACCAAATAAGTGGCGAGATCGTAATTGACGGAGAAGTGAAAGAATCGTTTGACTTTAAAGTTCAACCAAATCCACTATGCCAAATTGAAGATGAAGCATTAGCAGTAGCTGGAGTCACAAAAGATCAGGTGCTTCGATATACGCCAATGTTTATTGTGTATGGAGAATTAGTAAAAATGCTCGGTAAGTATGTTGACAAATTCAATAAGACTGACAAGTTCTTCTTAGTTGGGTACAACAACGCATCGTTCGATAACCAATTCCTTCGTGGATTCTTCCTGCAAAACAAGGATAATTACTTCGGCTCGTGGTTTTGGTCTAACTCACTTGACGTGATGGTTCTTGCTACTCCGCATCTGGCATCAAAACGTCATCAAATGGAAAACTTCAAGCTATCAACCGTTGCAGCAACTCTCGGAATTGTAGTGGAAGAGGAAAAGCTACATGATGCTAGTTATGACATTTACCTAACAAAATCAATCTTTAATATTGTTACGACATGGAAGTAGAATACGACCAACAACCAACCGCCCGTGATCGGGAGCTTGCATGGAAGCAAAAACGTGCAACTCGAATCACCTCGTCTGGACTTGAAAAACTGAATACAGGAGGACGAGGCAAAAACGAAATCTTTGGAAAGACTGCGATTGAATACATTGACGACATTGTTTTCCAGATCAGAGAAGGCGACTTAATCGACGAAGTAAAAGCATGGCAGATGGATTTCGGGAAAGATAACGAACCACTTGCAATGAATTGGATTCGTGAAAATTTCATGGAAGAAATCAAATGTGGAACAACTGATTTTGGTGATATACTTTTCATGTGCGTCAATGAAAGCTATGGCGACAGTCCTGACGGATTGGTATATCAAGACGATGAACCAATCGCATGGGTAGAAATCAAAGTTCCTGCCAATAAAAAGAAGGCTTGCAACCTGACATTACCTACCGTTACTTTGGCTGACGTGGTTGATGAATATCGGTGGCAGTTTATTGGCCATTGGATTGGCAACCCTGCTTGCGACTTGGGGTGGTATGTAATCTACAACGCCCACACCAACGAACTGACCGGAAAGCCATACAATCGTGGTGTTCGGTTCATTCTCAAGCGAGAAGATTTTGAACCATCAATCACTCTCACCGAGAAGAAGATCGAGAAAGTCTATCGGTTTATTCTCGAATGTGTTGCAGGAAAGTATAAGCCGGAAGATGTAAATGAATGGTGGGCGTTAAATACAGCAGAATGATCCAATCCCTCCTCTCTCAACTAAACTTGCTTCGTGTTCTCGCTTCCAATACAGAGCAGCTAATCAACGAAGCATACCGCCAATCAATTCCATTCAAGGTTGGCGATGAAGTGATACTGAATGGAAGTCGTGGCATAATAGCCGAGATAACATATTTCAAACCAATCAAAGTGATGATGTATAGGAAGGATGGGGAATTGAGTAAGGTGCATCGGCTTGTCAGGAATTTAACAGAAATCACTAAAATGTAATTACATGAAAAAACCATTAGCCATAACATTTATGGTAGACGAAAAAGACGTTAGAAGATCAATTGCGCTTTTAACTGGTGAAGTTATCTCTGATGAAGATTTAGAGTCAAAATATCTAAGCAATCCGGTTGAAATTGATTTAGAAAATACTGTCGGTAAGTCCGACGCATTCCAAATGATCGCAGGATTCGTTGGATTGATAATGGCAAGGCGCATGGAATAATAACTAAAAAGCCCCACATCTCTGTGAGGCTTTTCTTTTATTTATTATACACCTTCAAATACTTTTTCAGTTCCTCGTCCGTTTTATCCCTCATTTTAGCCTCGTTCATGCCTTTAAACACCAACAGCTGAATTGCCTTATCTCTGTTGTATTCCTCGACCACAACAGGAGCAACGATAACGGTAGGCGCAACGATCACAGGTTCTTCAACAATCACTTCCTCCACTTTCTTCCCCTTCACCACAGGATAAAACTCAACAATCTTCCTGACCGCTGACATTGGCTGTTTATCCATTATCACACCACCACCGTTTGCGATCACATAATCCTGTTCGCCTGACGCTCTTTCGACCAAAGCAATACATTTGCTATTGGACTGCTTTATCGGCTGGGGTAGGCTCTCCAGTTCCATTATTTGTAGGACTTGCTGTTTGTTCATTTTGTTTTATATTTTAGTTACTTTATTTGAGTTTTTGCTCGTTTTCCTTTATATCTTGGTTATTTAATCTACTCACTTCATCTGGAGAAGCAAAGTAATGTTTCTCTGCAATAGTTTCTATTGACACCGATCCGGCAACTAAAGATTCGTTCATTAGCCGAACTTCCTCAGCAACGTTCATAGGAACATAAATATCTGGCTCTGAAATTACGACCAATTTTTTATAGTCCAGGGTTTTCTTTTCTTCAATGCCCAATCCTTCTTTCACAACAGATACAATCTTTTCAAGTGTAGGCTGCCATCTTGGTCGAGCGTCAAGAGCGTATTGGATAGCATCGTTATATAAATTTTTGATGTACGCTCCAGATTGATCTCCACCTTTTAATAATTCCGGATCAATAACTACAGTTCCGGTCACACGACACAGCTGTTTCCAATATTGATCGAACTCAAATTTAAGAGAAGGAGACATATCATTTTGCTGTAACATCTCAGCCTTTGAATTTTCATTCGTTGAAATAATTACCTTACCCTGAGAAGTCTTTGGCGGAAGTACTTTAACATCATCTCCGGCAAGAAACATAATGCCGAAGCTAAAATACGCATTGCTCTCACGTATATCTGAGAGCAATCTTTCAATCTTATTTATCAAATCCTGACCCTTACCCCAAGCAACATCATCTTCCCGATGGTACGCGATAGGTATTTGAAAGAATCCATGCGATGCAGGTGCTTTAGTCTGAATCCAATTCATTCCATCTAAGGCATATTGAGTGAATGTTTTCTCATCATAAACGTCAATTGTTTCCATCGCATTATCATACCCTTCATGGACGGTATTATATCTACGGATGAACATTTCCATGTCCACACCATTTGGCTTATACACAGGAATCAATTGGTCGCCATCTTTATACGACCAGACTTTATATGCCAACCCATTAGCCGTCATAAAGAAATAAATAGCACCATCTCCGGTTGTAAGTGCAGATTTTGCCATCAAATAAGTAGCTGAAGAAGCATTTCTTTCAGTCCAATATTCTTTGAATCGCATGAATTGATCAGAATCTCCGGTACGCCTTGAAGTGAATTTTGGAGTATTTGCCCAAAGATGGACGCATTGTTTTGTGGCAATCATCTGCTGAAGTGCAACCGAAACACGAGCCACCTGATTCAATGTGAACTGCTCAGATTCAGTTCCATCTTCGTTTTTGACAGTCGACTTGATTATTTTATCAGGATAAATGAATGGATTGTTTATGTCGTGTGATTCAGGATTCAGTTCAGCTAAGAACATTGCTTGAGTGACTTTCTGAAATTTTGTGATTGGCGCAATAGCTTCATCCATTTCATAAGAATACGCTGCTGCTGTTGAAGTAAATTGCATTTGGATAGGACTCAACGCACGAACAAAGACTCTTTTTTTAAGCTTGTCGATTGGAAATCCTTGTTGGGTTTGTGTTTGTTTTTTTGCCATTGTTGAATGTATCTTTATTTAGTTCCACCCCTCATTGTGCCTGAGAATATCTTTTTTACGAGCCAATTAAAGTTTGTTGTGTCAACTTTTGCGTATGGATTTCTCAAAAATTGATCTGAATTGTATGCTTGGGTTAATTCGTGCATCATTTTCATTTCCTCTAAAGTCACTACTTCTTTCCGATCTGCCTTCTGAGCCACTTCTTTATAGATTATCCCAACTGCCGCTCCAAGACAAAAAGTGACTCCAAGAACGATTGTAAGTATCCATTTTGAATTTGTATTACGTTCAGATGCCTCTTTTTCTGTATGCTTAACAACATCACTTAATGTTTCTTTCGCATCTTTTAGGAACATTGCCCATTCATCGGACATTCTAGCCCTTTGCCTCGCATCTTTCTCCTCAGTCAATTCCCTCTGCTTGTTATCCTTCGCCTCAATTCCAGCCAAAAAAGTATTTACCGATTCTTGTACCTCAGAAAAACAAGTTATACATCCATCTGTGAATTTCTTTTTGTCGCTGCACATCTTACGAGTGTCTTTAGGGTCAATCACTATTTTAACTACTTTCTTCATGTCAAAAGTATGTTTTATAACTTATACTAGCGACCTGAATAAATGTTGTGTAAATGTACAAAAAATATTATAACTTTGGATTGTTGAACTTAAAACAAAACACCATGCCACAAGACGAAGAGGAAATTGAAAAACCAACAACGGGTGGGGGATCAATTCCAACAAAACCATAAGTGAGACTTGCTATTTTATCTGTTAAATTTGTACCTATATTAGTATCTATCGCATTGATAATTCAATGTATATTGGCATTGCTAGATATGCGAACAACAGGATTTGTGTCCACTATTTATGGTCATTCTATTCTGTATAACGCTATGTTATTGGCTCTATCAAAGGCATTCCGATTCTGTTTTTGGCATCGGGTTATTATACTGAACCTTATCTTGATTAATTTAATTGAATGGGTTGACCGTAATTTGTTCTCGTTTGACTCACTTCAATATGTTTGGATGCTGATTATTTTATTATTGGCATCTTCTTTGGTGGCTACTTTATTATATATACGATATGGCTGCTTTAAAAGAAATAATAAAGCATTTGATTCGAGAAGTCGAGCAAATGGTTGATAATGATAAGTGCAATTTAACTCCAGATCAGATCGAAGAAATTGCATTGATCGTACACGAACCGGAGTTTGTGGGTCGCGAAGAAGCTGCTCGTATGTTAGGAGTATCGCTTAACCGATTTTATGAACTTCGGGATCAGGGGATTATTCCTATGCCTCGGAAAGTGAGAGGGCAGAAAGAGAAATTATATAGTGTTTATGAGTTGAATAAAGTGTGTATTCCGAAATAATTTATATATTTGTAATCGCTAATGGTCAAGATTGGCATTGAAAGACATTGAGTATTTATTTACTCACAGAACCCGATTTCAGTTGCTTGACCCAATTGATTTCGGGTTTTTAATTTAAACTAAAATGTTTTCGAAAGTATCTAAAGAGTATCCAGTAATTGCATGGTTTAGTGGCGGTATTACATCAGCTATTGCCTGTTGGGTTGCAATATGTCTATTTGGTATAGATAATATACGAATAGTATTTATTGACACTCAAAATGAAGATGATGATACTTACAGATTTTTAGAGGATTGTGAAAGATGGTATGGCAAGAAAATTGAAAGAATAACTGCTATCGACCCATCTGGAGAATACGCCTGCATTGAAGATGTGTGGGATAAATTTCTTTCATTAAACGTAGCGCATGGAGCTATATGTAGCTCTGAATTAAAACGAGCAGTTAGGTTAAAGTTTCAAAAAACAGAGCAGTATTCATTTCAGACTCATGGATTTGATTTGCTAGAAAATAAGAGAAGCCTTGGGATGACATTAAATTATTCTGACTCCAATCCAATTTATCCACTTCCGCTTATGGGATTAAGGAAAGTCGATTGTTTCAAAATAGCAAAGGATGCAGGAATAATACCTCCAAGAGCGTACAGCTGGGGATTACACAATAACAACTGTTTAAAAACTGGATGTGTTCAGGGAGGTATTGGATATTGGCAATGGATGGGAAGAAATAAACCCGATTTATTTGATAACATGGCAGCCAAAGAACATGAGTTGACGAATAAAAAGGGCAGGCCTGTCACTATGCTAAAAGATCAAGGCAAGGACGGTGGATTTGTATTTTTAAAACCACATCCTGATTATCCTGACGTAAAAGACATTTCAATGATGTCTGGAAGGGAGCCAAAGCCACTTATGGAATGTAATGGCTTTTGTGGAATTGACGATCTTGGAGCTACTGATAAAACTGCGTTGGATGAATTAAATTTTGACAGTGATGATATTGTTCTGCCAAAAATCGAGTCCCCAAATTTGTTTGGATTTTGACTATCCCAACAAAATCAACCCATTCAGCCACGCTCTAAATTCATTCGTCCCTCTCATTTATCCATTTTAATTTTGATGTGATAATTAATTTACTCACATTAAAATTTATAACAATGATTACAACAGACGGTTTAGCCGTACCGGTTCTCGGAACAGGTGCAGGTATGGGTTCTGGGGCAGGGCTCGGTGTTGGTGGTGGTGTATTGGGTGGATTACTCGCTGGAGGGTTGGCTGGCGCATTACTTGGTGGTGGTCGTGGATGGGGCGGTTGGGGAGGAAATGGTTCTCCCGCAGCTTCAGCAGTAGCAACAGATGTTGTTTTGAATCCTGCATTCCAAAGTCTACAAAACCAAATTAACAGCGTGGAAAACACGCTGAATGCACACAACATTGATCAGGGAATAACTTCAGTGAATCAGAACATTTCTGGAACTTCGCGTGATCAATTAAATTCTATTGCAAATCTTGCAACAGCGCAAGCAACATCGGCATTTACGACTCTACAATCAATAAATGCCTTGGGTCGTGACATTCAGACTGAGCAAAATCAAAATGCTCTTCAGCAATTAAACAGTTTTAATAACCTGACAACCACAACGCTTCAGGGGTTTAACGGTGCTGCAATGCAAGTTCAGAACTCAACGAACCAAATTATCGCTCAAGGAACTGCAAATGCTGCTGCTATGGCAGAATGTTGCTGCGAGATTAAATCTACAATTCTTGCCGACGGTAATGCAACACGTGCTTTGATCAACGATTTGAACGTTCAGAACTTGCGTGATCAGTTATCTGCTGCCAACAATAAGGTAAGCAATAACGAGCAAAATCAGTACTTGCTTTCAACTATTCTGACTCATTTGCATCCGGTCGAAGGAAGTCGGGTGGTTTAATTCACTCGATCATGGCAAGTCCATTAACTGTCGGAGTAGCTGCAATCATTGCAGTACCGAGAAATGATAGACGAGTAAAGGTTAGGTTTCAGAATACATCACCGACACAAACCCTTTATTTCGTGAAGCAACCTACAACTGCTGTGGCTATTCCTTCTGCTACGAATTATGAATTTCTATTAGCACCAGGGACTACTGCCGAGGTGAATGAAGCGTATATTGAAACGAATAGTACTTCACAATTCAACGTAGTCGCTTCCGCTGCTGCTGCAACATTGGCCGTATTTGAAACTGTCAGAGTTTAACTACTATGGAAGAGGACTATTTCAAGATCAGTTTCGCTAAAGTAATGGAATTGGTTATCAAAGAAGAAAGGGATAAGATCAGAAATTATTATCTCGACGTACTTGGAAAGCCGACTGCTGACTACATGGATCAATATGTTCCTACCGAATCTGAGATTCTTAAATTATTCACTCGATAAAACTTAGGGTGTGGGGCAACTCACACCCTTTTAAACACTATCTACCATGCAACCAGAAGAAAAAATAATTGAAAGCGTCAATCCAAAAATAGTTTACCCAACAGTAGAGGATTTGACATTCAGAGCCTATGTTTCAAGTGAAGCAGAAGCATTAGAATTACTGAAAAGCGTTCAGGCAGTTGTAAATGCACTTGGAGGGGTTACAATCATTCAGTTGGTTAAATACATTGAGAAGAACCCAAAGACATTACAACAGGCAATGACTTATTTACCCTTAATAATGAAATAATATGAGCTACTTTAAAGACTTGATAAACAAAGGCGATACGTCAAAGATGATTGCCTTAACTGA